>Ga0207065_1009_pt1 | contig 45424 bp, 48 predicted proteins | sample Alteio_BWMinCont_27_FD_153492 | JGI IMG/M metagenome (GOLD analysis project Ga0207065, IMG submission 153492) | Enriched cells from forest soil in Barre Woods Harvard Forest LTER site, Petersham, Massachusetts, United States -... | ecosystem: Environmental > Terrestrial > Soil > Temperate forest >...
TAACCGGGAAGACTAGGCTGCCGCCCGGTAGCGTTTCGTTGGCCGGCAGGATAGCTTTGCCATCCGTACTGGAGAAGTGGACCGTTCCGGAGTAGCTCGTGGCCTGATTATTCGAGGCGTCCAGCGCGGTGACGCCTATATTGGTGGACCTCCGAGTAGCGGCGCCACCCGCTGCGCTAAAAGAAAAATGAGTGGCCGGACCGCTGACAGAGATTACATTTGAAGTTCCAGTAATCGAATTTTGGGCCTTGTCGATCGCCGTGACGGTTCGGCTGCCGGAGGTGTTCAGCGTTACCGAAAAAGTCCCGAATCCATTGGCCAGAGTCGAGTCCGCCGGCAACATCGCCTGGCTATCGCTGCTGGTGAAGTGCACGGTTCCGGAATAGCCGGTGGCCGTGTTGTTCAGGGCGTCCAGCGCCGTGACGGTGAAACTGACCGGCGTCCCCGTAGTGGCAGTGAAGGTGGATGGCGCGACCACAAGTTGAGTCGCTCCGGTGGCTTTGACAACGATTGCGCTCGAAGTGCCGGTGAGCATTTCCGCGTCCGTAACCGTAATGTTTTGGCTCCCTGTGGTTTTCAGCGTAGCGGAGAAGGTCGCCGTCACTGTCGACATCGTCGTGGCGGCTGGCAACATCGCCAGGACGTCGGTGCTCGAGAAATGGACGGTCCCGGAGTAACTGGTGGCCATCTGGCCCGAGTCTCCCAGCGCCGTCACCGTAAACATGAAGGCCGCCCCATCCGATGGAGCGGAAGTGGCCGTCGTAACCGAAAAATGAGTGGCCACGATTGGAGGTGGGGTTGTCGTGCCTCCACCGCAAGCATTGAGGAGACTCAAACTGCAGATAAAGAGTAAGAACAACAGGGATTTTTTCATGACGTCTCTCAAGATCGCATTCGCGTCGTACGGCCTGATCCAGGCTCTTTCGCTCACACCTATTCGGTGAAGTTTGCAGCGTTCAGAAACGACGATTGCAATCCCTCCTGCTTACACATGCGCGAATCAAAGCGGGAATCGATCATGGGAAGTGAGCTTTTTGGGAAGAGGGGGTGCGCCAAGCGAAGTTGCGGTGTGGAGCGAAATGGGGTGTATAATCCGCCCACGACGGAAGTGCCGCATTATCAACACCTGAGCTATGTCTGATACCCACGAAGTGACGCTTTTGCTGGCGGAGTGGGCGAAGGGCAACCAGCAAGCACTCGATGACCTCACGCCCCTCGTTTACCGTGAACTCCGCCTACTTGCCGCCCGCCACCTGCGTAAAGAACACCAAGGGCACACATTGCAGCCTACTGCACTGGTCCACGAGGCCTACGTGCGGCTCGTCGATCAGTCCAATCCGACCTGGCAAAGTCGCTCGCATTTCTTTGGAGTGGCTGCGCGCCTGATGCGCCAGATCCTGGTGGATCACGCGCGCCGGAAACATGCGGGCAAGCGGGCGGGGATCAAAGTGCCGTTGGATGAAGCCGTGACCTTTCAGCCGGAGCGCGGCCGAGACCTCCTAGCCCTCGACACTAGTCTCAATTCTCTCGGGAAGATCGATCCTCGAAAATGCAAAGCCGTCGAACTCCGCTATTTCGGAGGGCTCTCCATGGAAGAAATCGCCCAGACGTTAGACGTTTCCACAATTACCGTCCGGCGCGACTTGCGGATGGCAGAAGCCTGGCTTCACCAAGAAATGCAGAACGCTTAGGTGACACTTGACTCCGGAACGCTGGACGCAGATCGAGGAGTTGTTTCATCGCGCTGCGGAGTGCGCTCCGGATCACCGCACAGCCCTGCTGAATGAAGCTTGCGACAACGATGCGGAACTGCGGCGTGAAGTAGAAGCACTGCTTTCTTGGGAAGGGAACGCCAGCCATTCCGTGCATGCCGCGGTGCGCGATGGGTTGGATGATGTCGGATTCCCCCTGACCGGCGAAACCATTTCTCACTACCACATTCTGGATGGACTCGGTGGCGGCGGAATGGGCTTGGTGTACCGTGCGGAGGACATCAGGCTGGGACGCCGCGTGGCCCTTAAGTTCCTGCCCGAAGAATCCGCTAAGGATCCGATGGCGCTGGGACGCTTCGAACGCGAAGCACGTTCGGCTTCCGCGCTGGAGCATCCCAACATCTGCCCCATCTATGAATTCGGAGAGCATGAAGGTCAGCCCTTTCTCGTGATGCAGTTGCTCGAAGGGCAGACGCTGCGGGAATTGATCTCCGCATCAGGTCAAGGGGAATCACCGCTGGAAACTAGCAGGCTGCTAGATCTCGCCATTCAGATTCTGGATGGGTTGGACGCCGCGCATCTGAAGGGCGTCATCCATCGCGACATCAACCCGGCAAATATCTTCGTGACCTGTGATGGCCAAGCCAAAATTTTGGATTTTGGTTTAGCAAAACTGCCCAGCGCTCGAGCTGTCGAGGAAGATGACCCGGAAAGCCGCCCTCGCGACAACAGCACAGAACAGATTCCTCGGGAGTCCGGGCCGCTGTCCACTCCCGATTTGTTCCTTAGCCGAACCGGAGTAGCCATGGGGACGGCGGGTTACATGTCTCCTGAGCAAGTGCGTGGCGAGAAGTTGGATGCGCGGACGGATCTGTTTTCTTTTGGCTTGGTGCTGTATGAAATGGCCACGCGGAAACGCGCATTCGCGGGTGACACCGCACCGGAGCTTCAGGAAGCCATCCTCACGAAGACGCCAAAACCGGCGCGGGAGGTGAGTCCCCAGCTCCCTGCAACGCTCGAAAAGATTATTGGCAAAGCGCTCGAAAAAGATCGCGACGCGAGATACCAGTGCGCCTCGGAGATGCACGCTGATCTGGGGGCATTGCAACAGGAGTTGGAGCCCAGACCGTGGGTGCAGTGGCGGGGAATGGCGGCAGTAGCTTTCGTCGTACTCTTCCTGGCAAGTGCGGCATTCTGGTTCGCCAAGCGTCAGTCCGCTTCCGAGATTCTTACGCCGGAGGTGAAGCTACGACAACTTACCACCAATGTGCCTGAGAATCCGGTAACCAGCGGAGCGATCTCCCCCGATGGCAAATATCTGGCATACACGGACACCAAAGGGATAAAGATCAGGCTCATTGAAACCGGAGAGATTCGCATCGTTCCGCATCCCGAAGAACTTGGCGGCAAGAACGCGGAGTGGGGAATTGTACCGCAGTGGTTTCCTGATAGCACGAGGTTCATCGCTAATGCTAATCCATCCGGGCAGAGTCCCGCCTACTCGAGCTCCCAGGGCTCGAGCATTTGGATCATCTCCGTCCTTGGCGGACAGCCGCGCAAACTCCGCGACGCGGCCACCGCATCCTCCATTTCTCCGGATGGCTCCGCAATCTCTTTTGCAGCAAACAAAGGTAGGCTGGGTGATCGTGAACTCTGGCTGATGGGGCCTGACGGAGAAAACGCGCGGAAACTTTATGAGATCGACGAGAATAGCGCACTTTGTTGTCTCCATTGGTTCCCGCATGGACAACGCGTCTGGTACGGCACGACCGATAAAGTCCCAGGCGGTATCGTTAGCAGCGATCTGAGCGGAGGGCCAGCCACTCCGATTTATCCCCCATCGGAACCCAAAACATCCTGGGAGTATACGGTTTTGCCCGATAACCGGTTGCTTTTCCCAATCGGAGAATCGGGCGCCGTTGGTCAAACCTGCAACTACTGGGTGATGCCCCTTGATGAACGAACCGGTACTCCTACGGAGAAGGCAAAGCGCCTGACGAACTGGGGCGGATTCTGTGCGCTTGGTACAAGTGTGACGGCGGACGGCAAGAAACTTGCCTTTCTCAAGTGGATGGGGCGCGCCACGATTTATGTCGCAGATCTTGAAACAAATCCCGCGCGCATTGCCAACCCGCACCGCTTTGCCCCCAGCGAGGGTCAGGACACAGCACTGGATTGGACTGCCGATGGCAAAGAAATTATCTTCTTCTCGAATCGCAACGGTCATTTCGGTATTTTCAAGCAGTCTCTGGATGGAGACACCGCCACGGCCCTCGTCACTGGTCCAAACGATTGGACGGATGCTCGTGTGAGTCCAGATGGCGCGTGGCTTATCTACTACGCAGAGAAGGACGAAGACGCAAAAGATCCCAAGCAGGTCATGCAGGTCATGCGCATGCCTCACGCCGGGGGAACATCCCAATTGGTTTTGACCGCTCGCCATCACAGCGAGTTTCGTTGCGCAAGGTTTCCATCCTCCGTATGTGTGATCGCCGAGCTGAGCGAAGATCGCAAGCAATTCCTCTTCACGCAATTCGACCCGCTGCAAGGTCGCGGACCGGAGCTCGCCAGAATTGATCTCGACAGTGAAGCGAAGAAGCTCCACTGGGATCTGTCTCCGGACGGCACGCGCCTTGCCTTCGCCAAGACCTCGCGAGCGACCATTGACATTCTTTCCTTGAACGGCGGCGCGACCCAGAGTTTGTATGTGAAAGGCTGGGACAACTTGGATTCCTTGGATTGGACCGCGGATGGCGCGGGATTTTTTATCGCCGGTGGCGCCCATGGAGGAATGGTGCTCCTGCAGGTGGATTTGCAAGGCAACGCCAAGGTCTTGCGGAATTATCCGGGCGGTGCCGCGCTGACCGCTCACCCATCGCCCGATGGCCGACACCTGATGATCAATGAATATAGAATCGACGGCAACATCTGGACGCTGGAAAACTTCTAGCAGCAGCGGCGAAACGGAAGTGAGACGTCAGAAGACCTAGAAGCTGTTCCCATGACCTTGTCGGTACCGAAAATGCTATCCGGCGCGAACGTCTTTGAAATCAGCGACATCCAGGAAGAGAGAAGTCGCGGGCCCGTCCTAACAAAGCGACCAGAATGTAGCAATGTTACTTTGCATCGTTACATTGCATCAATTTGGCCGGCCGCCGTATCAATTCGCCAGCGACACCTACAAACGATGATTCCGTCGGGGCCGCCATCGAAAGGCTGTGCGATGGCCCACACGCGGTCCTTCCGGAAGCGGAAAAGTTATCAGCCTCCGTCGGTGACGGAGTTTTGGTTGAAAATGCGACACGATATGCGATTCGAGTTTATTTTAAAGGACCGACAATCCGCACTGAGAACATAGGAGGTTCTGTCACCCTCAGACTCGATCCCGGAGAATACGAAGTAGCGGCCGAAGTTCCCGATTCAGGCATCTTGCCCTTCTACGGAAAACAATCGTATTCCGCGGGCGTCGGACATAAAGACAAATTCACGGTTTCTAGCCGCTAGCCGTTGAGATTTGAAGCAAGTCTGATCCCCCCGCCGTTTTCTGTTCTTAGAACTGACCTTCAGCCCTTATCATGCGCTTGGCTTACGAATCGGAAATTGCGTTACAAATCCTTTCAACTCCCGCACTGTTTGAAGAAGGAACGATTGGTCCGTCTCAAACGAAAATGAAAGTACGGACCGCTCTGGAACCATTGATGTCTGAGACCGTGCGCGACCAAACACGTCGGCGTGACCAGCATGACTGAATCTGATTTCGATGTGAAGGCCCTCTTCCAAGGTGGTGAAAGTCGTAGTCCCGTTGAGGGAATCAACCGCCTTCTCAAGTTGCGCCAGAAATTCCGCAAACTAACGCCGATTCGCGGACAAGTGGAATCCGCCATGAAAGGTTGCCGGCCAATTGGACGAAAACTCGGCGATTCGTCCGCAAGCCGTCCGAAGTTCCTGAAGAAGGGATTCCCGGGGGGCTGAGTTTCCGTTTCGCTTTACCGATATCAGGCGACGGAGCCGCTCAGTCGGGTCTTTGCCTCAATATCTAGGAACTGGCGTTATACTTCGACGCATGCCTCGAATACCTTCTGCGATTCTCGCGGTGATGCTGGCCTTGCCCGCGGCACTGTTCGCCCAATCACCCGATCCTGCGCAACTCGCGCAGGTCTTCACAACCTATCAGCACACAAACACGCCCGGTTGCGCTGTGGGAGTCGACGCTCCGGGGCGCGACACCTGGACCGCCGCCTACGGCATGGCCGATCTGGAACACTCCGTTGCCAACACGCCCGCCACGGTCTTTGAAGCCGGCTCCGTGAGCAAACAGTTCACCGCGGCTGCTGTTCTCTTGCTGGTCGACCGGGGGCAAGTGTCTCTAGACGACAATATCCGTAAGTATTTTCCCGAAATCCCAACATATGAGCGGCCCATCACCGTCAGGCAACTCTTGAATCACACTAGCGGTCTGCGCGACTGGGGGGAAGTGGAGTCCTTCGCCGGTTGGCCGCGCACTACGCGGGAGTACACGCACGCTCACGTGCTCGAGATTATTAGCCGCCAGCACGCCCTCAATTATCCCCCGGGCGATGCCTGGTCCTACACAAATAGTGGCTACAATCTCGCGGCAATGCTGGTCGAGCGGGTCAGCGGCATGACTCTGCAGGGATTCTGTCGGAAGGAATTCTTCGAGCCTCTGGGCATGACCTCCACCCAGTGGCGCGACGACTTTCGCCGGATCGTACCCAACCGGGCAATCGCTTATTCCATGCACGGTTCAGAATGGCGTCAGGACATGCCGTTTGAGGACATTTACGGAAACGGAGGCCTGCTTACAACCGTGGGTGACCTGCTTAAATGGAACAGCAATCTCGCGACCGGCAAACTGCATCCTTCCGTATTCGAACTCATGCAGAAGCCAGGCTCTTTGAGTAACGGTCATTCGATCAATTATGGTTTCGGGCTCTTCCTTCTGAATTTCGAGACGCTCGCCGAGGTCAGCCACTCGGGTGCGACCGCTGGTTATCGCGCATGGCTTGGACGTATCCCAGCCAAAGGCCTTTCCGTCGCTGTTCTTTGCAACGCAGGTTCAGCAAATCCGACCGACTACGGATACAAGATAGCCCGCTCGCACCTCGGCCTTCCGGCTCCGGACCCGCCAGTTCCGCCCAAGGATGCCACACCCGGTCTTTACCGCAATGTTCGCGACCACTCAACCGTCAAAGTCGAAAACACAAATGGCGCCCTCACATTCGATAGCCGTCCAGTCGAGAGCGCTGCGCGATTCGCAAACGACAGAATGTTCCTTCCCAATTCGGTCTATGGTGAAGACGTCTGGGAGCGCGTCGAACAATTCATACCAGCGAACTTAAGCGCATTTGCCGGCATCTATGCCAGCGACGAAGCCGAGACTGTGCTGCGCGTCGTTCTCGAAAACGGAAAGTTGACAATTCACCGCCGCCCGGATGCTTCTTTTACGCTCGAGCCTACTTACGCCGACGCTTTCCAAAGCCCGCTCGGCAGTGTGCGTTTTCTACGAGATACCACCGGAAAAATCGTCGCCCTCAGCTTGGCCGGCTCCCGGGTCTGGGATCTACGGTTTACTCGGCAGAACTCTGACACAGCCGCAGCGCTCCACTAACCGCACAGGGTTTCTGCCTGCTTATCAGCCCTCCCACGGAGCCAATCGGAATTCCCTTAGAACGCCTTTCTGGATAGCTTCCGTGTTTTAGCAATCCGGACTCTACACTGTTACCTTGCCGGTGGCGTTCAACGAACGGAATTTCATAGCCGTCACTCGTGACGGAGAGCATGCATAGGATCCACGCGACTCGCTCGCCAAGACGGGACGGGGCTAGCCGCACAAGCCGCCCCAGCGAGCACCAGGCCTACGGACGTGAAGGTGAATGGGTCGCGCGGCTGCACACCATAGAGCTGGCTCCGAATTAGGTCGCTGAGTGCAAACGGCAGCAGCCCGACAACGGCAAGTCCCGCGCCACTGTGAAGGGCAACTTCCCGTATGACCATCCATAGGACATTTCCCTGCAAGGCGCCTAGCGCTAATGCGGGACACTTTGGTTTCTTCTGGAACATTCTCACCGAAAAACAAAAACGTGACAGCGTACCGACTTGAGTTCACAACCGCTATCGCTGAGGACCTATCTTGCGTACTTTTTCGCAACCTGCGTATGTCAAGTGAAAATTGAAGGAGGCGCGGGACAGTCGATCGAGCACTTGACGATTGGCGTGGGGTGTGACTAGGATATGTTTCAGTGATATATATGCGAGTAAAAGGGTTTGTGCGGGAATTGAAGAAGGGGAGCGCGGAGCTGCTGATTTTGTCGCTGCTGGAGCAGCGGGCGCGGCACGGGTATGAGATCAGCAAGCTGATCGAACAGCGCTCGGAGGGCGTGCTGCAGTTCAATGTGGCGTCGTTTTATCCGCTGCTGTACCGGCTGGAAGAGCGGGGATTTATCGAGGGCCGCTGGGTGGAAAAGGCGGGGCAGCGGAGAAGGCGGTATTACCGGGTGACGGCGGAGGGGCGGGCAGTGTTGAAGGAGCAGCGCAGCGCGTGGGCGAATTTCGTGGGAGCGGTAAATCGGATTACGGGGGAAGGACATGCCTGAATGGAAGCGCGAGATACGGGAAGCGCTGGCGGGCGCGAAGCTGGAGACGAATGCAGCGCGCGAGGAAGCGGTGGTGGAGGAGTTGGCGCAGGATTTGGCGGAGCGGTATGAGGAGTTGGTGAGGAATGGGGCTACGGAACAGGATGCGGGCCGGATGTTGAGCGAGGAATTGCGAGATGCGCGATTTCTGGCGGGATTGCGGGCGCGGCTCGAGAGGCGGCAGGAACCGGCGGTGCCGGGCGTGGGCCGGCAGGAACGATTTTTAGCCGGGCTGAGCCGCGACGTGCGGCTGGGCGCGCGGCTGCTGCGGACGAATCTAGCGTTTGCGCTGGTAGCGATTCTGTCGCTCACACTGGGAATCGGAGCGAACACAGCGATTTTTGAGTTGCTCGATGCGGTGCTGCTGCGGACGCTGCCAGTGGCGGCGCCAGAGCAGTTGGCGGAGGTTCGTGTGAATCACGCGGGCCGGATTGGAAGCTCGGTAGCGCGGCAGCAGGACTTTTCGAGCGCGCAATGGAAGGAAGTAGAAACGGAACAGCAAGGATTTTCGGAGATTGCCGCGTGGAGCACGCAAGGGTTCAACCTGGGGCGGGGCGGCGAAGCGCGCTACGCGAAAGGGTTGTGGGTGAGCGGCGATTTTTTTCAGGTAATGGAACTGCAGCCCGAATTGGGCCGACTTCTCACGAAGAGCGACGACTACAAGGGATGCGGCATACAGGGCGCGGTGATCAGCGATGGATTTTGGCAGCGGGAATTTGGCGGGCGTGTGGATGCGATCGGGAAGACGCTTTCCCTGAATGGCCAGCCGTTCCGGGTTATTGGTGTGACGCCGGCAAGTTTTTCGGGGTTGGAGGCGGGATTCAATTTCGATGTGGCGGTACCACTCTGCAGCGAGCCGACGGCGCAGGGAGATCAGTCGTGGACCGCAGACGCGACAACGTGGTGGCTGGCAGTGATTGGGAGATTGAAGCCGGGATGGACGGCCGAACGAACGGCGGTGCAGTTAAACACGGTGGCGCCGGGGATTTTCGCAGCGACGCTGCCCGCGGAGTACGACGCGGCGGCGCGAGAGAAGTATTTGAAATTTACCTTTCGCGTTTTGCCAGCGGGGACGGGAGTTTCAGAACTTAGAGCGAGCTACGCGGCTCCACTTTTTGTGTTGCTGGGAATTTCGGGATTGGTGCTGCTGATTGCGTGCGCGAACCTGGCGAACCTGATGCTGGCGCGAGCGAGCGCGCGCGAGCGAGAAATGGCGCTGCGGGTAACGTTAGGAGCATCGCGAGGGCGGTTAATCCAACAAATGTTGGCGGAGACCTTGCTGCTTTCAGCGATCGGCGCGGCCGGAGGTGCGGTGCTGGCGCAGGTGCTGAGCAGATTGCTGATCGGTTTCATCAGCAGCGAAGACAATCCGATTTTTCTCCCACTGTCAGCAGACTGGCGGGTACTGTTGTTCACGGCGGCGCTTGGGGTACTTACGTGTTTGCTGTGCGGGATTGCTCCGGCGTTGCAAGCAGCAAGATCGGACCCGGGATATGCGATGAAAGGAGGCGGGCGGGGAACTACCGCGGGGCGACGAGGGCTAGCGTTGAGGCGCGGATTGGTGGTTTTGCAGGTGGCGCTTTCGCTGGTGCTGCTGGTGGCGGCGCTGCTGTTCGTGCAAACGTTTCGAAATTTGGTGTCGGTGAACGCGGGACTGCAGCAAGGCGGCGTGCTGGTGGCGGATTTCGACTTTTCGCCCTTAAAGATGCCGGTGGGGCGGCGGCCAGAATATAAGCGGGAGTTGCTGGCGAGGGTGAGAGCGGTTCCTGGCGTGGATGCTGCGGCCGAAGCGATCAACGTTCCGATGACAGGCAACTCGTGGAACCGCTTCATTGATATTCCGGAGAGGGGCGTTCATAGAAGGATCGTGGACTTCAATACGGTGAGCGATCAGTTCTTTCGGACGTTGGAGGTGCCGCTGCTGGCGGGACGCGATTTCGAGGAATCGGATACGCCGAATTCGCCGCGCGTCGCGATTGTGAATGAACGCTTCGCGCAGGAGATTCTTGGGGGAAGCAATCCCATCGGGGCGACGTTCCGCGTAACGCGAGGGAAGCCGGAGGAAAGGGTGTATCAGATTGTGGGACTCGTGGGGAACACGAAGTATCGCGACGTGCGGGAAGATTTTCAGCCGATTATTTTTTTGGCGGAGAGCCAAGACGCGGAGCCGGACCCGGATTCGACATTCGTGGTTCGTTCCGAGGAGCGCGCGGCGTCACTGATTGGGGCACTGAAAGAAGTGTCGGAGAGGACGAGTCCGGAAATTGTGTTGAACTTCGGCGTGCTGCGAACGTCGGTGCTGCGAGGACTGGCGCGAGAGAGACTCATGGCGACGCTTTCCGGATTTTATGGCGGTTTGGCGGCGACGCTGGCGATGGTGGGGCTGTACGGGATTGTTTCGTTCATGGTGGTCCGGCGAAGAAATGAGATTGGGATTCGGATGGCGATGGGAGCGGGAAGGACGAGGATTTTGCGCATGATTCTGGGGGAAGGGATGGTGTTGTTGGGGGCCGGGCTAGTGATCGGAGTGATTTTGGTGCTGGCAGCGGGGAATGCGGCGCGGACGATGTTGTTTGGAGTGAAGACGAATGATGCGGCTAGTTTGGGGCTGGGGGTAGGGGTGCTGGCGGTGGCGGCGGTGTGCGCGAGTCTAATTCCCGCGGCGCGCGCGACGGGAGTGCAACCGGTGGAGGTTTTGCGGGAAGAGTAAGTGCAAGTTATTCCTGGCCAGAAGTCCCGTTTTGGCAAATCACGGTGGACCTAATTATCTCCGATCTCCGAGGTAATGAAAAAGATGCTCGTACACAAAGTCACACCTAGCTACCCCCCGAAGCGAGGCGCCCACCCGTTGCAGGAACTGTACAGCTCCACGTCGTGATAGGCGTAGATGGGGGTGTGAAACAGCTCTCTACGGAGGAGCAGGCGCTTTTGCGGCGTAATAGCGACCATTCTCGTCTTTTTAGAGAATGTCCGTGAGGTGCGTCTCGCATGACTACTGGGTGATCCATCGCCACAGATGTTTAGTGTTTGAATTCGGTCGGTTGGCCGGACCAATTTATGTCTGCAAGTTTGAAAATTCAGGGGGGGACATTCATGCGCTACGTCAAGATGAGCTTCCTCGTGTTCGCATCCGCGATGATCTCGATTGCTATCTTCCTGATCCTGTCTGACCGACTAGTGCAACCCACGCCACCCGATCCGGCTTCCCTCATTGCTAAAGCTCAACAATACGACGTCCACATCAAGCGTGACACTTTCGGTGTCCCTCACGTGATCGGCGCCAAGGATATGGATGTTGCCTTCGGATTCGGTTTCGCCCACGCGGAAGATGACTTCGCGACAATACGACAGGTGACCCTTGCGGTCCGCGGGCAACTGGCCGCAACCGATGGGCGCAAAGCCGCAGCAAGCGATTATCTCGTTCACCTTTTCAGAGTTTGGGAAACGGTCAACGCCAGATATGAACGCGATTTACCAGCCGACGTTCGAGGCGTGCTCGAAGCCTACGCCGATGGCGTGAACTACTACGCCGCGCTACATCCAGACAAGGTGACGCGGGGCATATTGCCACTTACGGGGAAAGACGTCGTCGCCGGGTTCGCCTTCAAGACGCCATTCTTCTACGGACTGGCCAAAACGTTGCGAAACTTGAGCAGTTCGGAGAGTGCCACGGCGCGCAACCACAAGGACGCCTTCTTGTTCACTGACAATTCGTTACCCGTTGGTTCCAACGCAGTGGCAGTAGCACCGTCGCGTTCTGCGGATGGCGCCACTCGCCTATTGGTCAACTCGCACCAACCGTACACGGGGCCCGTGGCCTGGTATGAGGCGGTTCTCGAGAGCGGCGAAGGCTGGCACGTCGCTGGTGGCTTCTTCCCAGGATCGCCGTTCATGCTGCACGGGCACAATGAGCATCTGGGTTGGGCCAACACCGTCAATGAGCCTGATCTTGTCGATGTTTTCAAGCTCACCATTAATCCAGAGAATCCGAATCAGTACCTACTTGATGGACAATGGCGCGAGTTCGAAAAAAGTGAAGCGAAAATCCGTGTGAGGGTTTGGGGGCCCCTAATCTGGACAGCGCACCGCGAAGTGCTCTACGCCGAGCAAGGCCCCGTATTGAAAACGGATCACGGCGTATTTGCTATCCGCTATGCCGGAATGAATGAGATTCGCCAGCCGTTGCAGTACTACCGACTAAACAAGGCCGCCACGCTCGATGAATGGCGCGCCGCCATGGAGCTACAAGCACTGCCCAGCCTCAACTTCGTGTACGCGGACGAGAAAGGAAACATCGGCTACGTCCACAACGGCCTCTTTCCGGTGCGACAGGAAGGTGTGGATTGGCAGGCCGTCTTACCGGGAGACCGCTCCAATTTGATCTGGAGAAGCTATCTGCCTTTCGAAAAAGTGCCGCAACTCTGGAATCCGCCTGCGGGCTTCGTTTTCAATTCGAATAACACGCCTTTTCACGCCACCGCTCCTTCAGATGACATCAATCCTCGGGATTTTTCTCCGACCCTGGGCATTCAGACCAACATGACCAACCGCGCGTGGCGTGCGCTCGAAACATACGGCGCTGATGCTCACATAACTGCGGCAGCGTTCCGCGCATACAAGTACGACCTCGACTACAGCGCTCACTCTGACCTTGCACAGACCGTTGCCCAGCTTCTGGCACTCGATGCTGACAATGATCCAGAACTTCGCCAGGCTCAGGAAATTCTGAAAAGATGGGATCGGCGGGCCGACTCCTCGAACCACAATGCCGCCCTAGCCATCCTGACGGTTGAACCGGTGCTTCGCGCCACAATGGAAGGAAGAACTCCGCCGCGAGCGGTCGATACGCTGCACGAGGCTGTTCACATTCTCAAAGCTCACTTCGGGCGTCTTGATCCGGAGTGGGGAGAAGTAAATCGATTTCGTCGGGGAACAATCGATCTCCCTGTGGACGGAGGTCCGGACACTTACCGCGCAGTCTATGGGGAGCACCAGTCCGATGGCACGCTGACAGCCGCGGCCGGGGACACTCTCATCATGTTTGTGGCGTGGGATAATGCTGGCAGACTCGGGTCGGAGAGCATTCACCAGTTCGGCTCAGCAACCATCGACCGGAACTCAGCTCACTACGCCGACCAGTCACCGCTTTTCGTTGCCATGAAAACGAAGCCTGTTTTCTTCACTCAGTCTCAACTCGTTGGGAAAGTCGAAGCCGATTACAAGCCCGGCGCTTCACCAAAAACAGCGCGCCGGTCAACCGTGAAGTCATTTGGCGAGATGCGGCTAGCGCTAAGCGAGCTTGCAGGACTGTTTTGACCTCGCGCATAACGACTTCAATGTCTTTTGCTCCTGACAAATCCGGTGCTGCGCGAAGATTCCGTTTAGCTTCGAGTTGACCAATACGATAGGCAAACCGGCAAACCAACCTGGTAGGACTCATCGAGCCGATGCCAATCAGCGCGGGAGTTGATCCTCTCGCTGAGCATCCAGAAACAGGCATCGGACGATAGATCCTCATGCCTTGAAAATCCCCGCCCCGAAGGGGCGGAGTCTTCACTAACGGAAAACGTCACCTCTCCATTTCAGGCTGAGCCAGCACAAGGCGATGTATAGGGTCCGAACTGCCTGGCGGATAGTCCACGGTGATCATCAAACTTTCTTCGCTAGGAACGTTTGTCAGGTCTTTCGACAGGAGCTGCGTTGCGTTAGCTTCCGGCGTTACCTTAGCTACCTGTCCTACCAGCGTGATGGAGATGAGACATGCCAACGCCAAAATTAGTTTTGTAAACGCCATAAATTAACCTTTCGTCTGAGCGATACCATTCAATGCGTCTTGTTTGTCCCTCGGCACTTCGCAGTTACGCGTGACGCTGTACGAGTTCCTCCTCGGCACGTAGCCAATCTTCGACGTCGTGGCCATCTCGCCGGCCACGTGACTCGTACAGATTGAACGCGAGTCGGGCAATCTCGTCGTGGGTAGGGGCCCGTCGACCGCCGGTGTATGTTCCCATCCCCCACTCACCTGCGGCATGCGAAGTGACGAAATCAGATGCTTTTGTCATAATTCTCTTGTCTAATCTCCCACCAGCAACGACCAATCCGGTTGGCACCTCGCTGATGCGAAGCTCGTTATCGGCCGCCGCCGCGGACTTCTTGAGCCAATCTGCCAAACGTGTTTCGCCGAGTTGCGCACCGTCGCCCTGAATGAGTGAGCGTTCGCTTAGCTCTGCGCCGAAGTAGCGTGCGTGCGGATCAGCGATGACCTCCCGCGGATCGTGGCGTGCGCTCAGGAGCTTCCGGATGAAATCATCGAAGCGGAATTGTTCGGGCCCCCCTATTTCAATCGTGTCGTTCAACGGCGACCCCGCCGCGACCTTGGCCACGGCACTGGCCACATCGTCAGCCGCAATGGGCTGGAAGAGCACCGGAGGCAAACGAACGGTGTTTCCGTCGGTGGCGTCATCGGCGATGCTCTTGGCAAACTCTAAAAATTGCGTTGCCTGGACAATTGAGTATGGAATCGACGATTCCTTGATCAGCTTCTCCTGAGCGAGCTTCGCGCGCATGTAGCCACTTTCGAGCAGGCGTTCGGTTCCGACCCACCGACAACGCAACGTGCTGTCGCACGCCTGCAGCCGCTTCGTGTTTCAGGAGATTGCCAGTCGATGTTTTGAAAAATTCCATCACCGCCTTATCTTCGAACGATGGGGAATTCGACACGTCGACAACAACCTGGGCTCCCTTCAGCACCTCCGCGAGTCCCTTACCGGTGAGGGTGTTGACGCCCGATTCGGGTGATGCTGCCACGGCTTGATGGCCATCAGCGCCCAGCTTTTGTGTGACTTTTGAGCCGATGAGCCCACTGCCGCCAATCACTACGATCTTCATATTCTTCCTTCCTTTCCTATTCGACCGAGGCTTTCGAGCCGCCGGTCGTATTTGAATGCGATTCAGGTGCGCGCGAATTCAGGTTGCGAACTTACTAAGCCGCTGCGGCCGCCACGCCCTTGAAGGAAGCGAGCAGCTCAGCATTGACTTGATCCTTGAGAGTCGAACACATGCCGTCAGGTGCGCCTGGAATCACTTTCAGCGTCGCTCCCTTGATAATTTTGGCCGAGAGAAGACTCGATATCGCGATAGGTGCGATCTGATCGTCATCGCCGTGCAAAACAAGAGTTGGTACATCGAACCGCTTGAGGTCTTCCGTGGAATCAGTCTCCGAAAAAGCCTTAACGCACTCGTAGACGGCTTTGTGCCTCTAGAAGCAAATAACAGCGACAGGCGACTCCACTACACCTACGCGAGACTTCTGATGGCAACAACACCAGAAGACCGCGAAAACATAGCCTATCATCTGCAGCGCGCATTCACCGATGGCGATAGCAACTACGAAGCCCAACTTCTCTACGGCAGACAGCGCTTCCCGAATGGCCGTTTTGAAGAGAGTCGGACCGCATTCGGGCGCCTCGCGGGAGCAAGAGTTGCCCCGGAAATCAAGAACAGACTGTTGCATCCAATTCTTGACAGACGGCTCGAATGGAGGACGCTGCCGGTGGTCAAAATACTCGAACGGCTTGAAATGGCGTGGCTTAGGATTTAGCCCTCTTCGAATGGGCTTCGCCTATCCAGAAACAGCGCCTACAATCTTACCTTTCACGAAGTTTGAGATTATGGGAAATCCGCGCAGCGATTCGCTTTTCACTCGAAAACGGAACGTCCACAACCTTGCGATCAAACATTCACACCATTTCAGTCCAACTTCGCTCCAACTTCAAGAGCGAGATAAATGGTGCGTTCCCCTGTAAGCGACACCAGAAGCAGCACATAGGGTTTTGTACTATCTTTCTACGAACAGAAGGTCGGGAGGTCGAGTCCCCCCGGGCGCGTCATTCTTTGAATCGAAATGATTTAATCAGAGTGAACTTCACCGCGACCGTGTGGCGTGGTAACCAGGAGGTCGGGAATTCGAGTCTCCCCGGACGCGCCACGTATCTCTCTCGAATCGAGCACTTATAGCCATTCCCAAAACTTGCTCAGATTTGATTTTCAGTCCATTCGGTCCAACAACGACAGCGCACCCGTTGTGCCTCGCCAGAATTAAGTACGCGAACGCAACGATGGTAGCAAGTGCAGCGAAAGCAGTACCCCTGTGGTTTCCTCCATTGAGGAGATTCCGCTAGTCAAAATCCGCGAATCCAAAACCAACCCACGACGCTTCTTGATGAAGCGAAGCTGGCGGAACTCGCGGCTTTTGTCCGGTAAGGCAGTGGGCTGGAAAATCAATGACTAGGGGTTGGGTGTGTCCGAACTCGTGGTGTAGTAACCCGAGCGGGTCGTGGCGTTGTAGCCGGGGCTGGCACTCACCTTGAGAGTGTGGAATTTTGAGGAAGGGTTGTTGCCAGCAGGAGTGTACACGAGGGTGTAGTCATGGCGTGCTTGTTCAGTCATGCGCGTTAACGTGAGTTCCATAGTGTAAGTTGAAGTTGCGTAAAAAATCCCGCCCCCAGTTTTCGAGGAGTAGTCGGTCAAATTGAAGATTTTACGTTTCGATTTGGCAGAGCCTGAGGCTAGGGCGTAGACGGAGATATTGTTTTGAAGGAGGAAGTCGCGCACGGCCTCGTGAGAATGATGATTCAGCTTTGGTTCGTCTAAACCGTCGGTAAGGATCAGAATGATTCTGCGACGGTCACTGGGCCGTTGCTGAAGAAGTCGCGCTGAGGAGTAAAGCGCATCTTCAAGCGCCTTGCTTGGCCTAGAACCAGAGTAGGTTGGGGCAGAGACCGACGGCGGTCCTGTGGTCGAGACCGGATCGGTAACCAGAGGCTGCGGAATGTATGGAGGAGAGGGTTGCGCGGCTGACTGGGCAGATTTTAGGGCAGCCATAAGCTTCATCGAGTCACTGGTGAACTCATCTCCTGGATAGAACAGCATGTCAAAACGGCAAACCATGGCTTCGTCTTGGTCAGCGATGTCGCCGATGATTGACCGCACACTTCTAGCCATCTGCGTTCCTTCCTTCCACTTTAGGTCGTCGTCGACGAGGATTAGGAGCGAAAGAGGAAGACTCTCATCAGTGAAAGAGAGAATACTTTGCTCGACTTCGTCATCGAATACATGGAAGTCGTCCTTGAGTAAACCGGAGACAAGTCTGCCGTGGTCGTCTTTCACGGTAACAGTCAGAACGACGAGATTTGACACGACCCTAATTTTCTGTCGCAATTCCCGCGTTTGCTTGGATTCCTGCGAGAGACAGGTACAACAGACCAGGTTCGTAATCACAAAAGTGGAGATGGTTTTCTTCCAAGCCATATATTCACCAGAAATGCGACTAGACCGTGAATGAGACGCTACGAAACGCGGCGGGGGTTGTGCTGGTTTTGCGTTTTTCGAAGCTCAATAGCCCGGCCCACCGATACCCCTGTCTGCGCTTCAAGCGACACCTCGCGATGCCACCTGCAAGACTGAGGGCCAAGATGGAGTGCCGCCGCATTCCTCATCATGTTCGGGCTTGCACCGCCTGACGCCAGATGCTCCAGATACCGCCGACGTGAGTCTGCCATCGGGCTATTGGTGTGACGTTCGACGGTCCGATTGCAACGATATAAAACTTTGAACATGGACTCCTCCCGCATCGAGGGTCCATGTCTAACCGCTCCGTCGTCGATTCATATGAAGTAACTGCGCGTGCTAGAGTTCCAGAAACTCCTGCATCTGCTGCAACGCCTCGTCCAGCGCCCGCCGAAAGGCGCTGCCGCGTGGCCGTAGACCGGCAAAGCCCAGTTCGTGCTGCAGCCGTCCATCGACCACCTTCAGATTGGCCCAGCCCAGCATTTGCTCGCCCCATAGCATGGGCATTGCGTAATGGCCCAGGCGGCGCTTGTGGGCTGGCACATAGGCCTCCAGCTTGTATTCCCAGCTCCAAAACAACTGGAAGCGCCGTCGGTCCCAGACCACGGGGTCGAAGGGCGCGAGGAAGCGCAGCCTGTCGTCGACCTGGTGCCCGACAGCCCCGGGGGTCTCGCCCTGCGGCCAGAACCACAGCCTGTCGTCGACCTGGGCATGGGTATAGCGAGATTTGGCGTGCTCCTGGAGCTGCCGCACCTCGGCGGCCAGGTGCGGCACTCCATAGCTTAGCAGTCTGCACACATAGACCAGGCTGGCCGCAGGAAGCGGCGCGTAGAGTTGCATCACCATATCCAGCAAATGGCCGGCGCGCACGAGCCGCGCCTCGGGGCTGTCGTCGCGCGGCGGGTGCTCGACCGTCTGGTACACCCGGGTGCCGCGCTCGCGCCGCGCCACGCGCAGCAGCCCGCGATAGTGCAGCCCCTCCAGTAGATGATTGCTGACATTCAGGTCGGCGCCCCAGCGCCTAATTCGGCCATGGTCGAAATGCGCCTGCACGTCCTTTGGGTAGGTGGGACCATGCTGGCACACAAAGTCCAGCACCTCCTGGGCGCGCGCCTGCATCTTAGCGTCCCATGCGTCCCAGGCGCGTGGCGCCCCGCGCGGATGCAGCAGGGACAGCGTCCCGCTAGGCAGGAACCCGTAGTTGATGAAGAAGGCCTCTTCGATCGCCAGGCGCGGATAGCGGCGCTCCAGCTCGCCGACGCGATAGTCTTTAACGCGGTGCGCGAGGATCAGATCCTGGGCGCGAGCGGGCGCGCGAATCGGGTCGGCCTGGACAAAGCCCAGGCGCGCAATGGCCCGCAGCAGGCTGGTGGGCTTGAAAAGGCTGCGCGCAATCATGTAGCGGCGAAGCTGCTGGAGACTGGGGACTTTGAGAGGGCTCACGCGTGGCATCCGGTAGGGGCAAGGATCATTACCCCAAATTTATACCTCGCACAGTATTCATCGTTCGCTGACCGAATTCAACGAAATCAAACTTTGAACATGAACTCCTCCTGCATCGAGGGTCATGTCTTCCTCCTTCAGACAAACATTCCAACAGCTTTCAGTTCGCACTCCGGGTTGCCGACAATTACTCTGAACAACTGAATTGCTCATGTTATGCTTTCAACTCTGCGTCCACCAATTATCGCAAGCACTTCAATCAAGAGAGGTCGCAATGAAAGTGAGACGAATCGCCAATGCGTCTTGCCTGCTGCTGTCGCTAACTGTTTTCTCCGTTTCCCTTGCTAGAGCGGGGCAATCCGCACAGGCGGGTGATCAGCAGTCACTGGCTGCGATTCGCGCCGCTTGCGCCGAGGATGCACAGAAGCTGTGCGCGGGAGTGCAACCCGGTGGGGGCCGAATCGTGGCCTGCCTCAAGGAACACAAGGACTCGCTGTCCGATCGGTGCAAACAAGCTGCGGGGCTGACTGCGAACCCGAGCAATAGTTCTGCGCCCAGTTCTTCGAGTGCATCGCCCACTTCCGAAACCCCGGCATCTTCCGCTCCGGCCGCCCCCACCGACTCGCCCCGCGCCCCCGGCGCCGCGGCCACTCCCGCCGCAAAGTCGTCCCACGGTGCCGATGCTGCGCCGAAAGTGGCGGCGCGCGGCACTGCCTCCGGCTCCTACCTGCGTATGAAGCAAGTCCAAGTCATCGCCCATGTCGCAGATCCGGAATTGGGGGGCAAGGTCGACCTTCCGGCGATAGATCTGTTGATACCTTCCACCTGGGACATCAAGGGCAGCGTGGCCGGCAACACCAACGAGGGATGTTTTTCAGATCTTTATGCGGTGTCTTGGGAGGCCACGAGTGGGGACGGGTCGGTCGCTTTTCAAGGTGCCCCAAACGACAGCTGGCAATATACGGATGATCCAGCAGCGTTGCGCAAGTTGACAGACCCCCATCGCCGCGCACTCGGCCTTCAAGGCAAGCCTTGCCCGGTGAAGAAACCCATGAAAGCTGAAGAATATTTTCGCCAAAACGTGCTCAGCGCGTTCCCAAGCGGGAGTACGGTTGTTTCGGTTGAGCCGTTCCCCGAGCTTAACCAGATGGCACGCAAGCAATTGGGGCTGCCGCCAGATGATGCAGGCAACGGCGGCAGCGCTCGAACCGAGGCGATTCGGGCGCGTGTCGAATTCCAAAAAGATAGCAAGACATTTGAGGATTGGGTGTCGCTGGTCGTGGTGACACGTATCTTTCCCCAGGGTCGGAGTGCATTTTACGATTGCCACGCGATCGGCGTGATGGCCTTGAGGGCGCCGAAAGGGCAACTCGATGGCAACGATAAGCTTTTCAAAGTGATGATCAGTTCCGTTCGACCAGAGCCGAAGTGGCAGGCTTATTCGAATGGAGTTATTGCCAAACTCTATCAGGCGGAGGCTCAAAAGGAAGCCACCATGGACGCAATGGTGGCCGCCTTTCAAAAGCATGTCGCCGACACCATCATGGGCGTCACCGCCAACGCACAGCGGGGTTCGCAAAACAGTGCTTTCGGATTTGACCAAAACATACGTGGTGTGCAAACGTTTCGGGATCCCACGACTGGAAATACGATGGAACTGAGCAACCAGTTCGATCACGCCTGGTTGAACGGGTCAAACGAATACATCATGAGTGATGATCCGAACTTCAACCCGAACGGGCAACTCTCGGGAAACTGGAATCAACTGCAGCCCGTGCGGCCCGCGCCCTAGGAATTTTAGCTACGACTTCAGTCAGGAATAGGGGCCAAAGGAATCTTGGCCTGCAACGCGCACTCTTCCCTAATCTTGTAAAGGAAGGGTTGCTATCCGGAAGTTAACCACGGAGCCCTCCCACTTCCGTGTTGCCGAAAATACGCCTGGAATGTGCGGAGAGCGGATCACGCTTCTACCTTAGCCCGTTGTCCGGCGCGGTTTCACCGGTTGTGAGAAGTGCCGCCAGCAGAAATCGTCCAGGCAAAGAAAGCAGCGTGGCAAGAATCGGTTGCCGATGCCAGTCGGACTGGCTCTCGCGATCTGAAATAGACTTGAAGTATCGCGCAGCGTATAGTTCCTCGCGACGGCTCCCTTGAATATCACTCACTTGCTATGAAAGGTCCTCCATGCCAAAACGAATGGTTGCGATCGTTCTCGCAGTTTTGCTTTGTCTGGGCGCCGGATGCCACGTGCAAAAAGTTCAGCAACTGCCTCCCACAAGCGTTACCCAGCCAGAAAAGGAAACGATCGTCGGGGTTACAACCCTCAAGGGAGAGGAAGTTTCGTTCGATCAACCGGGCGCGTCCATACGAGACAAGACCCTGTACGGTTCTGTGAAGAAGACACCCTATGAACTTCCGTTGGACCAGGTGCAGCGGTTCTGGGTCGAGCGAAGAGAGCTATCAAAGTCCCGAACGATCGGCTTGGTTGCAGCCGTTGCTGTCGGCGCGATCGTGATAGCCGCGGTCATCGTCGCCAAGACGAAGCAGTCCTGCCCTTTCGTCTATTCATGGGATGGCACCCAATATGTGTTTGACGCCGAACCATACGGTGGCGCCATCACTCGGGGCCTGGAGAAGGACGACTTTACACCACTGGACCGACTACGCGAACAGGATGGCCTCTATCGTCTGAAACTTACCAACGAAGTTGACGAAACCCAGTTCACGAATCTTACCGAGCTATGGGTCGTAGATCACCCTGTAGAAACCCGCGTCGTTGCAGATGTGCAAGGAAACCTGCACACCTTAGCAGCGCCTCAGAATCTGCTTTCCGCACGTGACGCTGCCGGACATGATTTGCTTCCTTGGCTTCGCGCCACAGACCGCCTTATTTGGGAACCTTCGGCTGTCCCAGACGCAAAAGGCAACCTCCAGGATGAGATTGTAATGACCTTCCCAAAGCCACCTGGTGTGACTCAAGCGAAACTGATCGCCAACGTCGCGACCGGGCTTTGGGGTTCCTACATGATCAAGAAAATGGTCGAGCTTCGCGGTAGAGAGGTGGGAGCATGGTACAGCTTGATGGATCAAAGCCAATCCGCACGGGCTGACTTGTTTGCTTGGGAAGTGCGGGAGCAACTCTTCGCGCTGAAGATCTATGTCGAGGAACCCACCGGTTGGGAAGTCCGTGCGGTTCTTCCCGGAGTGGGACCGCTTATCTCGAAGGATCGCGTCATCCCTCTTGATGTGAGTCGCGTCCAGGGAGATCAGCTGCGCGTTCGGATTAGTCCGCCTGCTGGCTTTTGGGCTCTCAATTCGTTTGCTGTGGATTACAGCCAAGACCGTTCCGTAATTGTTGAAAAGTTCAAACCGCTGACGGCGCGAGACCCGGACGGGAAAGACGTGCTGCCGGACTTGATGGATAGTGATGATCGGTACTTGGCGATGCCCAACATTGGCGACACCGCCGATTTGACCTTCCCTGTGCCTTCTCGTCATGCTGGCACGGACCGAACCATCTTCCTCCACAGCCGCGGATACTACAGGCTCCACTTGGCTTCGAGCAGCGAACCCGATACGAAAGCCTTGCAGGAAATTGAAAACGTGCCGGGGGCCGGGGCTCGTTTCGCCGCTAATCACTTCGCCCAATGGCAGATCGCCCAGCGGAAAAATCAATGAACTGACAACACCTCAAGGACGACCGGGGCAACACCTGGTCGTGGATTGGTACCGATAAACGCTAGTGTTTATCAGCCGCCTGCCTAACGGCTGGTCGATCTTTCACTTCGAAGGTCCTGATGTACACATGTCTGATGCGACTGGCGGATTTGAGCGAAGATGACCCCTTGAAGTTCTACCTGCGCGAGCTGGCTACGGTCCAGCCACTGACGAGCGACCAGGGTACCGAGTTGCTGAAACAAATGCGGAGTGGTAATAACCAAGCAGAGCACGCGGAAAAGCGTCTGATTGAAGCGAACCTCTCATTGGTCGTAGCCATTGCAGAACGATTCCGTTCGTACGGATGTCCAATGCCGGATTTAATCCAGGCTGGCAATGAGGGCTTGCTACTTGCTGTTAGGAGCTTCATCGGTGAATTCAGTGACCCATTTGGGTATGTCTTGTTGCTCCGAGTTGTCCAAGTTGAAACAGTTCGTTGAGCATCTTGGGATAGCCTTCCTCTGGATGCTCTTTTATGTTGTGGTTCGCGGAAACTTCCGTCCGGCTTCAAAATCAACAAGATACGTTGAGGCCGCGTAACATTACATGGATGAATTCTTGGGGGACACCGAAGCATCCCTTGAGGTTTGGTGAGAACGGTGTACGCAATTATTGGGGACCACACTCTTTTCTACCGACTAGCTCGTGCAATCAATCTGTGAGATCAGGTCGTTTTTAGGCCCACGGTTCGGGCCAGCTTCAGTTGCCGATCGTCAAAGGTCCAAAAGCGCTCTGCCTTGAGCTCGAGCGCGCAGGCTACGTGTAAACTGTCGAGCGTTCGAACTCCGAGCTTTGGCCCGTAGCGGCGGCCCAAGTCAACGCACACGTCAAGGGCAGTCTCGGGTACGTCTACGCTAGGCCAAACTCCAGCGGTTCGATCATCGTGGAGCTCCTGATGTACGCGATTCGCTTCAGCAGTCGTCATCTGCCGGCGGAAGACTTGTTGCGCTATGGCATGCGCCCATTCAGCGAAATGAAGCGGCGTAATACATGGCCTGGCGCCTGGGCTCAAAAGGAGGTCGGCCTTGGTGGAGTGAGCATCTTTTACGTAAATCGAGACGAAAAAGCTGGTATCGGCGTAAGTCGTCAATAGCGGCCTCGCTCCTCGGCGACGATGTCTGCTCCCGGTAGAACGCGATCGCCGAAGATCTTCTTGCGGCGGGCCGCGAAATCCGGAACCGCCACGGTTGTTTCTTGCTGCTCCGCTGGAACGATGCGGGCTATAACCTTGTTGCGGTCTCGGAGTTCCACAGTTTTTCCCGCCCGCAACCAGGCCTTCAGCTTTCGGGTGTCCCGTAGTTGACGGATGTTCACTTTGGGCATGCGACGATTGTGCCACATTGTGTGTCACGTTGTCAAAGTCGTGAAGCGCTCCCCGCGCTGTCGTGATGTCCTGATTGTCCCTACCGAGAATTCTGTGCAGTCCATGGAAGGTGTCATTCCCCCAACCGGACCGTAAGCCTCAAGCAGTTTGCGGCTCGCCCGAGTCAGGCGAACGAAATTCGCTTATGCACGATTCCGCAAGGGAGCACAGTTCGAACACAAATTCCAATGGCCCGTGGAGAGAAGCGGTAAGCGTGGTGGAATCGGGCTTTTTCAGGCAGCCCGTCGTTCGCAGCGGTGATGCAGTCCACCGACCTGAGGCACGGCCACGACGGACCCCATTTTTCGGCGGCTGAATCGCTCGTGGCTCCGGTGAATCCTTCCCCAATGAGAGATGTGTTCTCGATCGGTGATAATAATCGAAATACGAATTGAGCGTTGGTCGTAACGAGGCTTCATCGAACGCGATCACATAATCGAGGCACTCGCGACGAATGGATCCATTCACTCGCTCCACATAGGCTCGCTGGCAAGGCGAGCGCGGTGCAGACAAACTTCCGAGATGCCCATGTCTCGCAACTGTGCTCGGAAGTCACCGCCGAAGATAGCATCGCGACCCCGCAGCAGGTAACGCGGGAGTTGGTCAAAGGGAAATGCTTCCCGTAGTTGCCGTCCCGTCCACTCTGGGTTGGGTGGGCGGTCACATTGAGTGCAGAATACGACGCCGGTCATGAGCTGACATCAGAAACACGTGAAGGACCTTGAAACGGATCGTGGGCACCGTAAAGAAGTCGATAGAAACGAGCTGCTTGGCGTGATTCTCCAGAAATGTGCGCCAAGTCTGAGAGGGCGGCTTGCTGCAGCGCACCATATATTTCCTCACGCCGCTGCTCTCCCCGATGTCGATGCCGAGTTTGAGCAGTTCGCCGTGGATTCGGGGTGCACCCCAATAGGGATTCTCCCGGCAGATCTTGCGGATCAGGTCTCAGTAGCAGGCCAGAATTATTCCGGTGGCATTTACCGCGTCCCACTGATCCAGGCCCGCGGTAAATGCCACCGGAATAATTCTGGCCTGCTACGTAATGAGTTCCGGGCCCCCAGTTGTGCACGTCCGTGCTGAAGTGATGATAGTAGTGTCCCCCGTAACCGTAGCGTCCGTAGCCGTATCCATAAAACGGCGCGCCATACACGTACCACGGCGAATAAAATCCCCAACCGAACGGGCTATAGAAAATTCCGTCTCCCGGAATAAACGTGTAACCAGCGAACCACGGGTCCCAATACCAACCCGCGCCCCACCAGCCTGGTCCCCACGGCCCCCATCCGCTCGTTGCGTAGTTCCCAGCCGCATCCACATTCGCTTCTGCCACATAACCAGATCGCAGACTGCTCCAGCGATACAAACCGCCTTCCTCATCCGCTTTCCTGTCGAACTTCTGCTGTTTGAGTGGGCCGTTCGCCGCAAAGTGCAACTCGCGGCCGCCCTTTACCTTGACTTCCTTGTCGCCGTCCTTCACGAGGGCTTGCCCGTCATACACGCGCATCGATCCCGTATCCGAGTTGAAGTCATACAGCCCGGTTTTCAGGATTCGCGCTGCCGCACCATCTACAGTGACGCGAATATCGTTCTCCGGATGTATCTCCTCGACTTCGACCATCGCGTGGCCTCGCTCGACTCGAACCTCTGTGTCCGTAAGGCCCGGCGAGATCATCGTCACGCTGCTGTTGTCCCCCACTCGCAAGAAAACGCCGGGAGTCAGCAAGATTTCCGCCTTCCCGCTTCCCGTCGTCAACGATTGGCCCGGTTTCAGCTCGACCGATCCGATCGACTTAGAGTCGAGCGTCTCCCCGCCCATCGACACACTACCTTCCACATAATTAAGAGTTCCTGGTACCGCGGAATTTGCGTTCGCATTTGCCCAAGCGGGCGCATATAGAGTCGCGGAGAAGAGGAAGCTCGCGATTGCTCTCATCCAAAGCACTCGCATATAACACCTCTTTCTCACTTCATTACATTGGATGAGTTGTGCGACCCAGGCGTTTCAGAATTCTAAAAAGTAGTAAAAAGTAATAGGGAGGCCGACCGAATTGGAAAAGAACTAACGAAACGCGTCAAGAAGCGTCGATCGAAAACGCCAGTCCATTCAGTTAGATGCGCCGCAGGCGCGGATGGTCGCCCGATCCCTGCAAGGCGCCCCACGTGTCCGTGTTACGCGTCGGCTTTTGACTTTTCCTCGCTCCGCTTTTTTCCTACGCGCGGCTAGAATGCCTCCGACCACAAGCGCGTCGTATGCCTAAGTTACGGCGCTTTTCTTGCGCTGCCCTTCAACATTCCAAATCGCACCAAGCTCTACCCCGTAGCCACAACAGCCTCTTCGTTCGAACGCGGCGCCCAACCCAGCACGCGATTCGCTTTTTCGTTGGAAGTGTTCTTTCTTTTTCCAAGCTCGGGCAGGATCAGCTTTGTCGCCGGATCGCGCAAAGCACGGCGCGCCGTTCAGAATGTGCCGGACTTGCTCTGAACCGTTGCCAGGAAGGAAGTTCATATCCGAGTGCTGGACGCTCAGCCAGGTGTCGAACGCGCAGGATTGATTCGTCCTACTTGCTGGACAGTGCTTTGACGAAAATCGCTTTTGGAATCGAGGCTTGGACACCTTTGTTTGCCCGCTCGGCGTTTCTTCCACGGTCCCGGCATCAACAACTTTGATGTGTCTTTGTTGAAAGACACGCGGGTCACGGAGCGCGTCAGCGTCGAGTTCCGGGCCGAATTTTTTAACGCCTTCAATCACGCTCAATTCAACAATCCGAGCGAAGACATCCATTCCAACATCTTCGGAGTGGTCAATAGCGCTCGCGACCCACGTATCGGACAAGTAGCGTTGAAGATGTTCTATTGAGATGCCCAGCGGGTGGCGCGACACGCTGCACTCACTCGTGCGTAGCAAGCCGCGGGCACGCTGATCGAAGCCCTGCCGCCCCTTACCGAATTGCCAGGGGCCGTCATGCTCGCTGATCTGACAACAACATCCACAGCAGGAGACCCAAGTAAATGACATTGGCGCTCGAGTCCCAGTGCAGAAATTCGAGGGAACGCAGTGGAAAACAACGGATGTGGGGTGGGTTGTTATTGGCTGCCTCTATTATGGCAATCGTGGCCCCTTTGTTCTGCTCAGCGCAAGACGCCACGACCCTTTCTCCAGAGGCTCGGAAATTCGTGCGCGTGGCCGACCCCGCTGTGGCACTGACGCACGTCCGGGCGATCGACGGAACCGCCACCGCGCGTCTCGAGGACCAGACAGTGTGTTGTTGGTTCTTCCCTCTCTTCTGGCATTTTCTGCAACCGTGGAGGCTCAGCAACCGAGCAGGACCTGACTGCTTAATGCGATTGCGACGACTCTGACATTCTCCGAACACGAGACGCGCTTCTACGCAGCCGGGCTCCGTCGCAATTCGAGATACGCGGAGACCAGTCCCCAAATGTACAGCGCAAGCAAAGCCAGCAGGCAGAGCGTCCCCAGCCGTACGTAACGATCAACCATTTGCAGGACCGTCCAGCCGTACATTTCGGTGAGCAGGCTCGGATCGGACAGGTTCACGCCCTCGATCTCGCCAAACGGAAGATCTTCGAGCGGCCCTCTCCACATCAGAAAAACGTGCATGAAGCTGAGCGCCCCGATAGCCAGCAATCCCCAGCGTAGACCCCAGCTCTTATATAGCCGGCTTTCACGCGGCGCGTAAAACGTCGCCATCAGCAGGGTAGCCAGCACCAGGGCGCCGCCATCGCCGAAGAAAACGATCAGCGCTTCCGCGGGCAAAGACAACGCGACCAGTTGCAGGAGGAGCAACGCAGCGGCGGCGAGAAACCATCCCTGACGTTCCGTCCTCCACGCCAGAAATCCGGCAAAGCCAATGACGGTCGTTACCAGCAGAACGATCAACCAGGAGCGTTCTTGGCCGTGCGGGGTAACCCAGAGCAGCGGGACGGCCCAGCGGCCGGTGAGCCACGCGGTGATGGCATGCCCGCTTTCGTGCAGCACCATGGCCAGCATGGCTGCCGCCATGCGCAGGTCCGTGCCGGCAACGAGGCGCGCCAGAAGCAAGGCCAATGGAAGCGCGAGGATGCGGCACTTCAGCTCGGTCCGGGCATCGGTGCGGCTAAGGGCGTCGTTGGCAGCGGCAGCAGGCCCGGCCAGTGCGGGCGGAGCCGACACGGCCACCGCGACGTCCGGATTAGCCTGGTTCGCGGCGCTTTCCAGCGCCGCGTGGTAGCGCGAGAAAACGATTCCGCACTTCAGACACTCGGTGGTCTGCAACGGATGATCGAATTGGCATTTGGGGCAGCGCATTCGGGAGTGGCCCAATTCCATTGTAGGAGGGCATCTCGGTGCGTCTACCGGCGTCGGCGGCGTGCTGCCGAAACAGGTATTGGCGTTCAGGAAAGGCTTTGGCGGGGAGCGGTGGTGATGGCGGTGTTTGGGTTGATTTTGGGATTTGGGCGGAAGCCGAGGAAAATTTGTTCGGGGATCATGACGCACGGAGCGGCTGGTGCGGAAAAGAGCGGCCGCACAACGCGGACGCGAAAGGGCAGGCCACTAAGCCCACCATTTAATCCCCAACCCAGGACCCACGTTCAAAAGATGAACGTGGGGCACCCCGTCGGAATTCTCTGCTCCACCCGCCAATGGACATGCGAAAGATGCTGGGAATATGAATCCCGCGCGGACAAAGGCGCTTTACCGTTCGGCGCCGAGGCGCCGGAGGCGTCAACGGGTAACCTTCAGTGCCGTACATCAGCCGGTAGAAATGCGAATCGTGCAAGTGGGCCACAGTTTAGTGATCATGGTCGTTGTGTCCAAACCACTTGCTCTGTATCACTCTTAGGAGCTCGTCCAATGAGCACGGCTAACTTCGACTCATCCGGCAGATAGCCTAAGCCTTCTATTATGGCTGTAGTGTTAGCGGGATCGCGCAAGTAGCGGTCCTAGTCACGACTTGGTTGACCGCGCGATGTACCTTGGCCGTGAACCCCAATGCCGTCCTTTTTGTAGCGTGTTTTCGTCGGGGCCCTTCAGTTCGAGCAGTTCTATTTTCTTGTCGTCCCAAGGTCCCAAGATAGGAGAAAAGGAAAAATCCGCCGTGCTTCGCCAATGTACGCTCACTCTCTGCCGCCGCTGGTATGTAGTAGATTCTGTCATGTGTCCTGGCGAAACACGGCGGTCCGACGGCAAAATGGTTCCGTCGCGATTCCTCAAAAACCGCTGTTTTCGAGAGAAAAATGCTCGTTGCGCCCGTAGCTCAGTTGGATAGAGCGTCTGCCTTCGAAGCGGCCGGGCGCCGTGCCCTTCGGTTCTAAGACGCGCGCTTTCAGCTCTTCTTCAACTCAATGCCGCCGTTCGTCGTAGCGACCTTCAATTCTCTTCCCCCTCCGCCCACCGTCCCGGAGAGCGTCTTCGGCCCAAATGTTCCCTGAACAGTAATCGGAAAGTCCGAGCGAATCCCGCCATTGGTGGTGACCGCATCCACCTTGAATTCCGCGGAAGCCGGCATCGTCACGTCCACACTGCCATTAGTGGTCACGAGCTCCAACTCACCGCTCCACTTGGCATTGCCCATGGCCACGCGCAGGCCACCGTTGGTGGTTCTCGCCGAAGCCCACTCGCTGGTCGAGACTTCCACATTGCCGTTCGTCGTGGCCGCCTCCACCACGCTCTCGAGGTTCACGCACTGAACCCCGCCATTGGTGGTCAGCGCATGGAAGCGCACGCCGTGCGGCACTTGCACGTCAAAGTTGATCTTCGCGCGATGCCCGCGCCACCAGTTGCCGGACTCCGACGACACGCCGCCGCGGTGGCAGCGCCCCGGCGCCTTATCTTTGGCGTATACGGCGCAAACCGTGACACCATCCGCGTACTCGACGACCTCGATAAACAGTTCGTGGTCGTCGCTGCCCCCGCGCACGCCTGCGACACGCGCCGCATCCCCGGAAGCGCGGTTCGCGCCAATCTCTCCATTGGTGTTGACGACTTCCAGCGTCTGCCCGGCCTTCAGGTTCCCTTGCCAACGAAAATCGCCGGGCTCGAAGACCGTCCGCTTTTCTCCCTGTGCCCGCGCGGGCGTACCCGCCGCCAGGACAAACATCGCGATGCAGACCGCTGCCGGAAGCGAGCCCTGTAGTAAAGTTTTGCCCTTCTTCATGATGCCACCCTCCCTGACGGTTGTCTGACGCTTGAACCGCCCCGCCCGTCTCATGGTGTACCGAATATACGGAGTTCGACCCACTTTGGTTCCCAAGACGTTTTGCGCTCCTCAATCGCGCATACTTAGGAAACGTGGGCAGAGACGGGATGTTTCCGAATCATTTTGCCTGGAACTGTGGCTGGGTTCGAGCAACGGTCATCCGACGTGAAGAAGAGGTTCCGCTGGTCCGCTTCGATCAGAAGGTGAAACGACCACTGTCGGAGCAAAGTTGGCTGTTGTAGTTATAGGGGACGCCGCGGCCATGAGAAATGGCGATGGCCAGACCGTCGCTCACGTAGGAATACGCAACTCCGGCAAAAGCGTCGAAACGCTTGGTGAAGTGATGATTCAAATAGAACGACACCTCGTTGAATCGGAACTTACAAGCGGAATCCCGGATGCTAATAGGAAACTCAAGATTCAGGCCTGAACTGTTGTTTCATGTCTTTCAAGAACTCGCCAGCAGACGTTGGCGATGTTGCACACGGCAACGGGCGAGATGATTTGCGACTCTCGGGATGATCAGCAGAGCGCGCGTAGATTGTTCCGGAAGCGATCTAAATCGCCATTGCGCAGAAGGGCCTCGACTGTGGTGTGGGTACTCCTCCAGACTGGAACGGCGCGTGCGAGCAACCTTCGCCCCTTTGCCGTCAGGGTTAACAGACGGCCGCGACCGTCCGCAGGGTCTGTCGTGATCTTGAGCAGGCCGCGGCGTCGCAAGGGCTTGAGAGCGGCCGTCAAGGTAGTCCGATCCATCGCAAGTAGCAAGGCCACTGCCGCCATGCCTGGTGGTTTCGGACGGTTTAGAGACATCATTAGCGAGAATTGTCCGTTCGTCAGACCGAGTGGGCGCATCGCCTCATCGAAGCGCCGTGCCAGCGCTCTTGCCGCTCGCTGTACGTGAAGACAGAGACAGGAATCGCGGACTTGGAGCGTTGTCTCAAAGTTAGGCTTCGCAACAGTGACCATAGACAAATAATATGGATATCAATGTATCTTGCCAAGAGGCTTCAACGCATGGTACGTTGATATCAATATATATTTCCAACCGTGACGATTCATTTTGAACGGCAAGCGCGGCGGTTGCGGGCAATGGTGTTGTTGGAGGAAAAGCAGGGTCATCGCGCATCGATGCCAATGGTCTTCAGAATCAGGAGAAGTCATGGAACGAGAAAGAGTGAGGACGAGCGCATTAATGGGCATCGCTCTGGCCATCATGTTCGGTGCGGCGTGGGGAGCAAAAGCTCAAGACACCAAAATACCGTATCCTAGCATGGCTCCGCTCGAGCAATACCTGATGCCGGATCGGAACGAGGAGATAAAGCTGGCGCGGAGTGCTGCGCCCGACTCTATCTCAGGCGATGCCGAGGTCTTGGTCCTCGGACGACATGGCTACGAAACGGCGATCAAAGGCAAGAACGGTTTCGTGTGCGTCGTAGAGCGATCATGGATGTCTCCATTTGACTTCCCGGAGTTCTGGAACCCCAAGATGCGAGGTCCGATCTGTTTCAATCCGCCGGCGGTGCGATCCATCTTGCCACTCACTATCAAGAGGACCGAGTTGGTATTGGCTGGACTGTTCAAAGCTCAGATTATCGATGGTATCAAGGCATTCGAGAAGAGAGAACTGCCAGCCCTGGAACCGGGCGCAATGTGCTACATGATGTCGAGCCAAGGGTACCTAAATGACTCCGCCGGGCATTGGCTTCCGCATTTGATGTTTTACATCCCCCTAACAGATCCCAAGGTTTGGGGTGCGGATCTGCCTGGCTCCCCGGTTATGTTGAATCCACAATTTCAGGGCGCCCCGGAGCCAATAACCGAGTTCATGATTCCAGTCGGCCATTGGTCGGACGGGACGGCTGCTACTCCCAAGGATGAGCGCTGACGTTTTACTTTGTACGAGTCGTGGCCATGTGAAGAAAGTTCGTCGGAGCCAGCCGGCGATGGGAAGATCACAGGAGTTGTCGTTTTTTCTGAAGGCAGGCAGCACGAAACCCACTATTCAGCAGCTTTGGCAAGGTATGCCCAACACACCGGGCAAGAGCAGGAGGTCGTCGGAGTCAAGGTAATCCCGGCAGCCTCCTGTCACCCCTAAGTCACGCAGGTGCCGCTTCTCGCCAAGTTAACAAAACCTGGCAAGCTTAAGCACCAAATTGCATTTCGAATTTCTTCTAAGTCCTTCTGATAAACGCTAGCGATTTATCGGACGCGCGTTCCCCCGAAACCTAAAATTGGGCAGGATGTTCCGCGCGCGTTCGATAAACCTCTAACGTTTCTGGCCAGTGACGGGCACTTTTCCGAGTCCGCAACTCACCAGAACCTGGCGGGCACTGCTAAGAAGTTTACGTGCTGTATTTGTATTGAACTGCGCGGCGTAATGACTCTGTGTGAGCATGCTTTCTACGCGCTTCTTGTCTCCCGGAATCTTTTCGGTGCGCCCTTGTAGATGATGCCGGGGAGATTCGCCAGTATCAGATGCCTCTCTCTCCACCTCTGAAAAGCGCGACGCCTTTTTGAGTCCGTCGCGCTTTTCCACTTACCAAACGCAACAGTACGCGCAGACCAGGCGATTTAATGCTTTGCTCGCTAACCAAACTGATCGGGCTGAAGTTGAGATCCAGACTATTTGGGCGTTTCACTCTAGTTCGCGTCGTCCTGCACGGACTTCGTCGTAGCCCGGTTGCTAATCATCGACTTGGTGGCGAGGCCGCACGCAGTGGGGGGATTTGTCATTTGCTTGGCGAATACACGGTAGCTCGGCCCTCCCGGCCGCAAAGTTGACCAGTATCCAGAAGAGGTCAGCAAAGGCTTGTGCTGGACGATGATCTGGTTGACCAGGATCTTCACTCCACATTCGAGATTGTTCTTCGGCTGGAGAATCGTTTTGGCCGGATCGTTCACCTTTAGCTGACGGTCCACTTGCCAATTGAAATCGCATCCGTAACGCTCTTGATCTGCATATGCAAGCTGCAACAGTCCTTCGCTACGCATAGCCATCCCGCTCACTTCATCGCGTTTCGTGCCTTCCGGATTGCTGTGCCGGACGGTTGTGTTTGGATTCAGGCCGGCTTCAGCGCCCGCAAGTGCCTGAAAAAAGTAAGCCCAAAATGTGCGTTTGTCGGTTTCAGCCATCTCGTAAAATCGCGGGCAGAATCGCCGGACACCCTGGGGGACCTGCGAGGAAAGCAATTCCTGCGGCAAGGCCTTCTCGATGATCTGATCCCATTGTGGATTCCAGGGCCTTCCGCCAAGTTCGACCTTTTTCTCGTCGATAGGGGTCGGCGGGGCTGGCTTGGTGGCCTGCGCGTGCAGTGATGTGGCCATTCCGATGAAAAATACGAGACTCACGATGAACGATGTTTTCAGAGCTGAGATACTCGTGTTTGCCGGCACATAAGTCGGAATTGTTCTAGTTGCCATGGCTCCAGGGTGGCAGAACCATCTCCGTCCAGGCTGTCCAATTTGGGTCACTCGAACAATGTATGGCCGCCAGGAGCAGGTGGACGCCTTTGGGGGCTTCATTGCATTTGCGAAGGAGGCGTTGACTAAATGCCAATGGAAAGGCTACCGGAATGAAAGTCGAGAGAATGCCCGAAATCTTGAACGTTAGCATTCTAGATCTAAGCCGTTGCCAAGTCCCGATTAACGCCGATCTCGTCAATGTGAATTCCGCGAAGCGAGCGAGAAGTCCCGTTTTGGGAAATCACGGTGGACCTAACTATCTTGGGTCTACTCGTGGACATAGCAAAGAGGAATCCGTTCAATTTCCTGTGTGGTAGTGGATGGTTTGCGAGAATTGAGAAGAGGGGAGTTGGGGAAGAATTCGTTGGTTCCTATCTGGAACCAAGTTCATCTCTACCGCTGTCTCGAGTCCAACGGTTGCGGGCGGCTCCCTCTCAGGCAACAACACACATATAAAGGTTAAAACGGTTGTTTGCCGGTTGCCCATTGTATCGGTCAATTTCGAAGCTAAACGGAATTTTTGCGCAGCACACACGTTCTAACCAACTGAACTGCGTCCCCAACCGTGAAATCAACAACTTACCGTAAAACAACTCTTGAAGGCGGAAAGTCTGGCAGTATGATGGAGCCATAATGATGGCAAAGACGCAGATCACCCTTGAAACTGAGATGCAGCGCCGTGCTCGCCAGCGCGCCAATGATCTCCGGGTGTCTCTCGCAGAATATTTCCGCCGTCTAGTCGCACGTGATCTTGCTCGTCCTGAAACCGCAGCTCACGTAGACCGTATTTTCGACCTCGGAAGCTCGGGCGGCTCAGATATTGCAAGCCAGAAGGATTCCATGATCGCCGAGGCCTTTCATTCCACACGCGGGAAACTTCGACGTCGCTAGCGCTCCAACATGGACGTTGCATCACCACAAACTTGAGCGCAAAGGTGCGGAGGGATTTTGGGAAGGCCTGAGGAGTGGGATCGCCCTAATCGAAGCGGTCACTTTGGCGGACCTGGAGGTTGCCTGCGATATAGGCGTTTCTTGGCATGACCAGGATTTTTCCCTCGTCGACCGCACCAGCTTCGCTGTAATGCGGCGTCTCGGTATTGACCGGGTCGCGTCCCTCGATGCTCATTTTGCCGTATTTCGTCTTGGTCCAAAACGTCGGCGATCCTTTCACGTCCTTGGATAACAACTGGTTGCCTTGCCGCGCGCGAAGTCCTGAACGTCCATCGTAGTGACGCCAAACTTTGCTGCTACGTTGGCCGTGGCTTGACCTTTCACAAGGCACTCAATGTCCATCAGCGTCAAACCCATCCTCTGAGCAATCTCCATGTGTTGCATGAGCACCTCGTTGGGCGATAGTTATACCTGTGGTACGCAAGAATTCCATCCGGCTCTCATGTGACAGAGATGTTGGCACTTATTTGTTCGGCTTACGGGACTTGGAAAACGCGGGAAGCCAGCTCGGCTGGCAGAAAATACCCCTCAGCCTGACTGACCCTGTGCCATCCTGAAAGCCCATGCTTCGATTCTTTCCGAACGCTAAGCGCTCACTGGATTCTCTGCTTATCTTGATCACCGATCTGGTCACGGACGGGCCTCTTTTCTTCCGTCTCTTGTTCCGCTCGCGCACAGCCCTCAGCGCGAAAGCGGTGTTTTCTGCGAAAGCAGCTGGCCTTCTATCAGGAGAGACAGGTCCAACCAAGAACACATAGAGAGTTCGAAACCTAGCGGTCACCACGACCAGGAAATCACAGGCCAGAGGACTAGGGAGAAATGGGCGGAGTCGTTCAACTGCGTTCATGCCGCTAGCGTAACGAGAGCCATTCAGGAGTCCAGTTGATGACGAGCCGGTTGGAGCACGTCATCACGGTGGCAGTGCTACTCGGCAGAAAGCAAAGCGGCCCAGAAGGCACAGTGATGTGCCGTGGCGAAATCGGTTTCCTGCGCCAGCGAAGGCGGAATGAGCGATTGGAAATTGCCGGCGATGGGGTTGAATTCCTGCCAGAGGGGCACGCTCGAACTATTGGGGGTTCCAAATTTAGCGAAGTTGGTCCAATAGTGCTGCATGGCGCTCGAGAGTTGCAGTTGCTGGGCGCTGAGCGGAGGCCGCGGCACAGTGACGGGCAGCGTGAAGAGATATTGCAGCTCGGAAGCGTGGGCCGCGGCGTACGGGAACGAAACCGGAGGCAGAAAATCCTGCGGCGCGTTCTCGTCCTTGAACTCATAGGTGGAGAGCGGAACGAACTGAGACATCGAGAGGTCGGCGCCCAAGGCCGGACAGGCGAAAACGACGTCCGTGCCAGCCGTGGCGAAAGCAATATCCGCGGAAGGAAAACTGGCGAGGGAATACTGCGCGGCGACCAGCGGAGCCGCGGGTCCGACCAGGGTAGTGAGGGCTGCTTCGTACGCGGCCTCATTGTTGGCGATGGGCCCGGCGGCGGTGAGATCGAAATCAAGCGCGGTGAAGAGCCGCCATTCATCGTGATTGCTGCCCTGGATCACCGGCACATGGTGGAATTGGCCGGTGGCGAGCGCGGTATTCAGAGAGAGCGGGAAAAACTCTCCATCGATGTTGGGCGTGTATCCAGCAAAATTTTCGTTGGCCAGGATGGTGGTGACGGGAAGCGCACGCAGGCAGGTCGCGGTCTGAGCGCTGCAGCCCGTTGCAGTGGCGAATGCCTTGCCGGCAGCCTCAGCGGCGTCAAGGGTTTGCGTGTTCAGCGCGTAAGCGCCGCTTTCGATGATGGCTTTGTGAAAGAGGCCTTCCGAGGAAGGCGAGGCGAGCTGCGAGAAGACGCTGAGGCCCCCGGCAGATTCGCCGAAGATAGTCACGTTCCGCGGATCGCCGCCGAAGAACCAAATGTTGTCGCGGACCCAGCGGAGAGCGAGCTGCTGGTCCATGAGGCCGTAGTCACCGGCGGAATTGGAATCGCTATCGCGGTCGCGATCCGGATCTGTGTTTGCCCCGGCAAAGGCGGGATGGGCGAGAAAGCCGAGAGCACCGAGACGGTAATTGATGGTCACGACGATGACCCCGTCCTGAACCAGGGCGGTGGGATCGTAGTCGTTGCTTTCACCAAAGACGAGGGCGCCGCCATGGATCCAAACCATCACCGAGCGCGGGCGGAAGAAATCGTTGGAGTCCGGAGTGAAAACATTCAGGAAGAGGCAATCCTCCGTAACGGACGCGATACCGAAAGGCGAGGGTGGCTGCGGGCAGTGGTTAGCAAACTGCGTGGCCTCGAGCGGCGCGAACCATGGAGCGTGAGGAACCGGCGGGCTCCAGCGCAGATTGCCCACCGGAGGCGCGGCGTAAGGAATGCCGAGGAACTCACGGAAGCCGGCCGAAGTGACGGAGCCGCGGACGGAACCGCTGAAGGTGAAGACCAAAGGTGAGTGTTCCTGCGCGTGGACGATGAGAGGCATGGAACAAGAAGCGATGAGGGCGAAGAGAACTGCTGAAAGCAAGGCGAGTTGATGCGTATGACGAGATTTCATGGTTTCCCCTCTGACCGGGAACCGCTGCTTCCGGAGATTACGAGGGTTCCCCCAATTTCCCGTCGACCCCACGTTGGGCGGGGCGGAATTGTAAGTCTCTATATCATTAGTTTGTTACTGTCAATAAAAAGATTTCATGCTGGAATTCTGCGGAAACGACCGTGCGGCATGCTTCCAGTCCCGCTTTCGAATACCAGTTGTATATAATCCGTGCGCCTGAGGAGCATTTATGGAGATCCACTGCGTCGTGACCGGACAGAACGAAACCGGGAAGTCGGTGATTGTGCGCAACACACCCGTTCAGCCAATATGCCTCGCTCTATTTCCGGGGTACGAGTTTCATCGAGTGTGGGGAAGCGATTCCGTTCCTGGACTTCCGTCGGACGGCACGCTACCGCGACAACCTCGCTACTTCCCCCCAAAGAATGGTTTCCGCTTCGGTTTTTTCACGATACCGCCGGAAACGAGGACGAGGGTTGACGGCCGCATCAACACAGCTTCCGCGATCGAAGAGATTCAACAAAGGTTGCCGGGGATGCTGGAGGTCTTGGAACGCGATCATCCGGGTATGCACACAACCGACACGGTGGACTTCGATGTGGTTGTCTCGGGCGAGGTGTATCTGGAATTGGATGACGAAGCTGAAGTGCTTCTCAAAGCGGGTGATTGCGTGATTCAGAACGGAACGCGCCACGCCTGGCACAATCGGTCTTCAGAAAAATGCTTGATCGCCGTCACGTTGCTGGGCGCCGAACGCAAACGGTAACCTGTCCGCAAATTGGCGTCATTCGCGTCCGGGCTTCTGATCTTCTGCGGAATTCCTAACCCGGTCGCCCCGCGGTCTAGTGCACGCCGATTCTGGGCATGAGCTGGATAAAGCGGGGATCAGAGCCGAGCGGGTCGGGTCGGCCATGGGGTCGGCGCGGAGATAGAGAAGGCGATCATTGCGCTCCTTGTAACCGCGATCCAGCCGATCGAGGGCCGCGCTGTTTTCCCCGAGGCCCATGCGGTTAGCGGACATGTCCGCTCAGTAGACCGACCATGTACCCGGATGTGTATGAATGACGGCTGTGTCTTGCTGATCTCGGGAGACACTTGGCGCACTTCGGCAGGCCCTTCAACAGGGCCCGACTGCGGTCCAAGACAAAGTGCCTGTCTCGGGATTTCAGGTCGCACCAAGCAGGCCCGCCAGCAGTTCGTGCTTGGGGGTCGAAAATGGATTCGTAACCGTGACCCCCTTCCACGTGAAGCCCTCCTGCAAGTCTTCCGACAGAAGAAGGCGGCATCCTGCCTCCCCGGCCGCAGAGAGAATCACCGAGTCCCAGATACCGAGCTGATGATCGGTTGCGAGATCCGCCGCGGCGACCATCACTTCTGCGGAAGTCTCGATCAGTGGATAAGAGTCCCGCCAACTGAGAATCGCGCTGCGCGCTTTTGCCGGCGCTCTTCCCGCCTTTCGCACTAGCAAGTTAAACAGCTCCCCCAGCGTTTGCACAGGCAACAGCACCGCGCCTTCCGGTAAGTTCTGCACCAACTCTAGTGCCGTCCGCTTCATGCTGTCGCCATTTACCCCTTCGGCGTATGCCAGAATGTTCGTGTCAAGTGCTACCCTCACGATTTATCCTCGTAAAGCTCATCTCGGCTCCAACGGCCGATCGTGACCACAGGCTGAGATCGCAATCTTTTCAGGAGGGCAACTCGAGCACCACGCGCCACATCGTCTCTCTCGACAGGCACAATCTTAGCCACGGCTTTGCCGTGCGAAGTCACCACATAGCTGTGCCCTTCGCGGACCGCGCGGAGTAGCTTGGAGAAATTACGGTTTGCATCAGCGGCAGAAACAGCCTTTTCCATGATCGCTCCATAATGTAGTGATATTACCTACAATATCAGAAAGGCGCACTGAGAGCGATAGACGTCGCTCACGGGTAGTTGACCGTGCAAAATATGAAGTGCGCGACTCCCTGTTTGTGGCTCTGTACTGCTTGTCTTCCGATTCGCAGAATAACCCACGACCGCGAATCGCTGCCGGTCATTCCATTTTGACTAGCGTTTACCAAGACTAGTCGGAAAAGAGCTCGCATCACGAGTTACAATGCGCGGTCATTTTCATTCTCTGGAAGAGATGCGAACCTGCTTTCTCTTTCTGCTTTCCCTTACAACTTCGACGGCTGCTTTTCCGCAGGAGTCAACGCAAAAAGTCCAAAAGCCCTAGCCAGGGGAATCGTGAGGAATCTTTGGCGAAATAACAATTCGCCAGGCACAGGTACATGAGTGTCCACAACGGAACAGACACGAATCTTCGCCGCGTCTAGCATCCTGCTGAGGTGTTCACATGCAACCTCAAACGAAGAAAAAGGTGGCCCGAGCAGACAGAATCGAGGGGTCTATCGTTCTATATCGCTCGGCAGCGAGAAGTCAGTTCAAAGCACAAAGGCCGCTCAGCCGTGGCGAGCCGTGGTGGAATATGGTCTTCGGGGTCCCGCTCTTTCTACGGACATTGCTTCGTCTTGTTTTTGTCTGTCCTCACCGGCATAAAGGTCCTCCGGTAACGCTGCGCGAGTCAATCCCATCCAACCTTTCCGGATGCCGACCTGTCTGTGGGCGAGGAAGCTACATCACTTGTTTGGATTGCGGTCAAAAATTCGCTTACAACCACAGGACCGGCCACTTGGTAGATTTCTGGGGCGTCCATGACGCAGAAGCACTGGCAGGAGTTCGTCGGAGACTTGAGGGATGGGCTCTCCGAGGTCTCGCTGCAAGAGGCGAAGGTGTTCCGCGCCTGATCGTGGAAGAAGCCGCTTCCGAACTTGGAAGGAACGAGGCGTACGTCGCACAACGCCAGGCCGCCGACAGCGCCAAGGCGGAACCGGTCTTTGCCCCTGACACGGCGGACTCCATGCGATCAATTATTGTAAATGGCTCGGCGCGCCCGTTCGCAGCGGAAGGAGTCTTGCTCTCGATTTCTTTGGCAAAATGGCGGCGCGGTGCCTTTGCAGTTCTTCGAAAAATTGGCCAATCGGCCTTTCCGACCCGGCTATTGCTGCGGCGTTGCTGGTTTGATTTCAAACGCGATTGGAGTGCCATGATCGACGCTATGGCGTTGCCGAAGATGAAAAGCTCCTTTCTCCGTTGGCTACACCAGCCTATTCGTCCCCTCGAATCCCGTCGCGACCTCCATCAATAGAAAAACTCAGGCGAAGGCAGCATGGCATGGCGCGGGCTGACCGAGGCGACATGACACTCCGGCGGGGTGGTAGGGACAGCACGGTGACAAGGACATGTTAAGTAACTGGAGAAAGCTTCCTCGCCCCAGAGAGAAATACTTTGGAGCAGGTCCGACCTATAACCGCTGAACCGGGAAAAGGAAGGAAGGGGAGAAGGTGGCGGAAGGGTTTGCAGTAGCGATGAAACTGGGGTAACTCCCAGGGAGCGAAGGGACCCAGCTGTTTCGTAATTCCTCTGGCAATGATGGGAGGCAGGGGCGTCTGATAAACACGCTCGGCAATCTGCAAGACCTGAGCCGGAAGATATACAGGAAGAGGAAGACGGAAGTGATTGGCGGGTGTGGAGTAGATGCTGGTGAAATATCAGGATCGAAAGTGCCTCCAATCGGCTACGTCCCATAAGTCTTTTTGCGAAGCGAGCGGGAGAGCGGAGTGCGGGAAATCCGCATGCTCCGTTCGATGTGGCGGGGAATGGAAACCAGCTTACGATTCGATTAGTGAGGCACTCTCAGAGGAAACGGAGAGCAAGGATAGATCGACCTAAGGAGCATGGCGCCATTCCTCGACCCTACCAACCCCCTGGAGGCCTCCTATGCCGCCTCGCGAAATCGCTAAGTCATTCAGAGCAAATGGAAATGGTTGGTAGAGGCGGTGGGGATCGAACTAAAAACGCGATTGAAACCGTGTAAGTTATTGATTACACATAACGCGAAAAGTGCCAAAACCCCTAGATTTGCCGAAGCGAGGTACACGCCGGGTACACGGCCGTTCAAAAACTCTCGGCGGCTCAACGTGCTGAGAAGCCCATCTCCAGACTCCCCCCACCAGCTCTCTACGGATTCAAACTTTCCTACCACCTCGTTTCCAATCAAAACGACAAGTTGACCGGTAGCGGTAAACGCAGCGACGGTCCCCTCGACTCTCTTAACACTCGGGTCACCTAAGAGTTTTATGCAGAAAATTGCTGTCGGCTCACGCGGTGGTCGAGCTGGTGGAAGAGCAGGCAACAACTGGTTGGGGTCAGGGCCTTTTAGACCTTGCATTAAGAGAGGAAGAAAGCCCTTAAAATCAGGGGCCAGTTGGTCAAGCCATTCTGTTTGCTTCCGGCTATCCGCCTTCGTCTCAAAAACAACCGTGTGCTGGACTTCAACGCCCGGGAACATCCCCACTTCGACCACGGCTACGCTGTCACCAGCTACAGTTCCCAAGGCCTGACCGCCGATCGAGCCCTTATCAACATCGATACAACAATGAGCACGAATCTGGTCAATTCACGGTTCACTTATGTCGCCGTATCCCGCGCCAATAAGGAGGCCCTGCTCTTTACCGATAACGCGACGCAACTCGGGCCGCAGCTCCCTTCGGAAACCTCAAAGACTTCCGCGCTAGACAAAGAACAGGCCGCGTCTGTTTCGAATTCATTTGGAATTGGCCATTAAGTTGTCTCGTGTAAGGACTCTTCTGAACTAGGCCGTTTCGAACTGGCAATTCCCGAAATAGCCACTTGCGTTCGAAAACTCCGCCCTAGTGAAAACGGTCTATAGCGGATCATCCTCAACGGCTTCCAATCGAGCTCTTAGCCCCGCGAGCCAGGGTACGTTGCGATAGGAATCTGCCACGACCCAACCGGCAGATGTGAGCACCCACGTGACTAGAACCTCGCCCCATTGGAATTTGTTTAGTGAGTGTGTAGCCATAGCAGGAATCCACACCAGCACGAAGAATATTCCCATCTGCAACGTCGAGAGCGCGGCTGCCAGCCGTGCACACACCCCGATGAGGATCGCCATGCCGGCGACAATGAAGGTGGCACCGGTGAAATACGCCCATGCCAAATGCGCCGGCAGCCAGTCAGGAACCATTGAAGCCGTGTGTTCGAGGTATTGAAAATGTGCCACGCCAAAAGGAATGATAGCCAGACCATAGAATACCCTTGCAACACGCAGACCCGTATTACCAGTGACGAAACTAAGGTGCTCCTTATCCCAGTTAGCGGCGAACCAAACATACAGTACCCACGCTGCTGCGAGGATCGCACGGTCTTGCAGAGAGACCAGTAAGCGTCCACTGTGAGGCCTCGAACGAGGCTTGGTACTCCAAACACCAGCAACCAAAACAGGAGATAGCCGAACAACAGTCGGCCAGCAACAGAGGCCGTGCGATTCCAGAATAATCCCAAGCCAGATGCCACGGAGATGAAGGCGCACAAATAAATCAGAAGCGTGCTTGCGGGAACATCTTTGGCTACGGGTTGCCACACGGCAGTGTAATCGCCTTTGATTAAACCCAGAATTCCGACGATGATCATGGTCGCTCCAAAGAACGCGTGACCCGCACTCGCTATGCGCATCGTGCTAACCTCTCGATCTTCTTTGTCCGGGCCTACAGATCATGAATCTATCGCAACCACCCTGGTACGGCGGAGGAATGAAGATTGCCCCCCCCCACGCTGACATGTCAGACGGCAAATTGGATGCCTGCGTAATCAGCAAGCTTTCTCCCCCGCGCCTGCTGCGGCTATTTCCGTCCGTGTACAGCGGCTCGCACTTGAACTTTCCGGAAGTCGAATACTTCCAGCAGAAGAGATTCCAGCTCACAACACAGCCTGTGGTCGATGTCTATGCTGACGGAGAATATCTCTGCCCGACTCCCGTAGAAATCGCCGTAGCCTCCGGTGTGATCTGGTCATCGTTCCCGCTTATGCAGGTGCATCTTCCCTGACAGGAAACGCTAAATGGAACGCCAAAAACGCCAGCCCCATCAGCACAAACGTCAACACGCTTCCTTCCGGACCCACTGATCCTCCCGTGAGCCACGCAGGACCGTGGAACGATGAGTTCAGGAGATGCCCCGTGGCGAGCATACCGCTATCCGGAGTGCCATAAAAATAGCTCTCTGCCCAATTCCATGCCGCATGGAAGCCAACCGCAAACCAGAGCGTTCCGGTACGCAGCAGCGTAAAACAGCAGAACAGCCCCATTAGTCCCACGGAAACCTCACCCCGCCAGCTTTCTCCTGTATTCCCCGAGTGCGTCAAGCCGAACAAAATCGATAACAACACCGCGCTCGGCCAAAATCCTATGCCGCGGGTGAGCGTGAACAGCGTATAGCCACGAAAAAGAAATTCCTCAAAAAATGCCACCAGCATCATCACCGCAGCCCAGAACAAAGCAAACTTTGCCGCGCGGACGCCATGAATTTCCGTGGACCCGAAGTAAAAGCTCCCATTCACCCGCAAAACGCACAGCAAAACCGTCAACACTGAAAATCCCCAGAGCGCCCCAGCAAAGAATCTGCGCCCAAATGCTTGTATACTCGGCAGGCCGTAAGTTCCAAAATTGCGCTTTTCAATTCTGGCCATCACCAAAGCAGGCAGAAAAGCAACCATGGCAAAAAGTGCTTCCTGCACCAGATGTAGCCAGACGCTGCCTTTGAGCGCATGCATCGGCTTGCTCAAGGCGCGTAATGCAAACACCATCGCAACAACCATGCCCAGATAAAGTAGGAAGCCCCATCCCGGGCGCAGGCCATCAGGACCCATGAACATGCTGATTGGTTTCGGAAGCGGGGCAACGGAAATAGGGCTGTCGTCTGAGGTCGTTTCTGCCGGTGCATCAGGTAGAGGATTGGTCATACACGCTCCAATAATACGATTTCACCCACCATGCGAAATACGAAATGTACCGTGCGCCGGTTCCAGACCCGCACAAAAAGAAAAGGCGGCCCGCAAGCATATGGCACCCGAAATGATCCGCGAGTAACCTCAACCCTGTCTTGAATCTATTTGACGGACGCCGGTGCGGATTCGAGCCACTTGGCAGTAATCTTGGTTAGCTGCACTTGGGCCGGCTCCAAGGCCGAACACTCCCGCGTGTACATATGCGTCGATCACGCTCAGCACCTGGACCGCCTGCACGCCACTGCGTCGCTGGCAAATCTAAAGCCCACCACTGATTTGCCGCACTCCAAGCGAGGGATTCCTTGCGCTGTAAAAGACTCGGTGAAACCTCCTACGAACCAACCGTGGGGCACACGTTCTTTCTACTTTCGAGACCCGGATGGAAATCTGATTGATTTTTATGCTGCTGTGAGTAGTCCGCCGAAATGAAGACTTCAGGACGCCTTGCTAGAAGAAACGAGAGGTAAAAGTTCCGCACCAGCGGTCGCCAACATCACTTTCGTTCAAGACAAAAACTTCCTATAGACTAGTCACCGTCGGAGTTCTGGGCCTGATCAAAGGCGATTTCACTGCCGTGTGGCAGCCCGTAGAGGCGTCATGTCGGGGAAGACGATGATTGTGACTGGGTTTCGAATTCTCGACATCTATGCGCAAGTGAGGGTGTAAAGTAGCCGACGGAAGCCCTGTTTCTAAACAGCGAAAGTCACGAACTACGCAGAGTACTTGCGGACCATCAGGGCGATTGGCACCCAACCATAACAATGTGTACAGCAACATCTTTTGTGAATGTGGCGATTCGAGGCAAGACAATCGACACGTGGTAAGCCGAAAAGCGGCATAACAAAATAGCTCATGAATGCGTAGATGGCGATTCCGTAGAAAACTCCCGCCGCGAGCGGATGCTTTTTGAGGAACGCTAGCTTTGTGGCCGCCATGTAGAATACTGCTGCTGCCGTGAAAGCAATCAAGAAGTGAAAAAAAAGGCCGAGCGCCGCACTGGCTAATCCATCGTGAAAAGAATCTTCTCCTAGCCATCCCCCTGCAATTGCCTGCAGGAGGTAAATCGGACTCTTTCCCTCTAGGGCAGCTTCCACGAATGCTGTCGAAATGTCTAATAGGCCAGCCAGC
>Ga0207065_1010_pt1 | contig 44967 bp, 20 predicted proteins | sample Alteio_BWMinCont_27_FD_153492 | JGI IMG/M metagenome (GOLD analysis project Ga0207065, IMG submission 153492) | Enriched cells from forest soil in Barre Woods Harvard Forest LTER site, Petersham, Massachusetts, United States -... | ecosystem: Environmental > Terrestrial > Soil > Temperate forest >...
TCGGTCGAGGAGACAAAGAAGAGATTCCCTGTAGTGTCGCTCCACGTTATGCCGAGAGTGCCTGCACTATTGACAGCCACATGCGGGCTTGCGAGAAGCGTTGCTCTGGAAATGGAACTACGCAGGATGATTCTCGAAAACCAATGATAGCCGTCATCGTCTGAAGTGGCAAACCACAGAGCACCAGGGATATTCGGTTGCGCGGTTTCAACACCCACCGAATATAATCGCCCGTTATAGGGACCGTTGCTTGTATCTCGTGCAAGGGGTACAGCAAAACCGGTAATTAAGGAAGAGGCGCGAATGAACGACCGATAGGATAACATGTGTGTTACTGGTGAAAAAGCAAACAGGGTAGCTGTATCGGGTCCAAAATCAAAGGCATTCTTTGGTTTGAGAAGTGCTGCCGATGCTGAAAAAAGCATGGTACCATCGGGTAAAACGGCGCTTCCCCCCGTAAAGATCCGAGTGAGGAAGTGCCCTGGTGGCTGAGAGGACGTTACCATATCCGAAAATGTGCGAGCGCCATCGCTCGATTCTAAAGCTACCGGTTTAACTTTTGTCCAATGATGTCCGGGACCATTGTTCGCGTTGTTGGCAAATATCACGATCTTTTCTGGAGTGCCCGTAGGTGGAACCGCTTGCAGATACGTCCAGTCGACCCAACCCTTGGAACGTACCCATGGTGCCTTCCAAGTCATGCCGTGGTCGTCGGATGTATAAACATGCAAGTGTCCGAGATCGAAGGGGGCAATCATGTTTATAAGGTTCGTTACGCCCGCAGCGTAGTACGCGTGCCCGGATGACCCGTACGTACAAGACTCTTCAGAGACCCAGTGCCCGGAGTTATCGCGCAAGGTACGCGACCAAGTGATGCCTCCGTCTGCTGAGACATAGACATACCCAAACGTTAAATAGCTTATGGAAGGATCGCTTTGATTACCGCATACCATGAGATATCGAGCATCAGTCGGATCGGCATGGGCCCATAACCCATCTACGGGGCCATTGTTCGCGCTGATATTCACGATGTGACCAAGCAGCGTCGATGCTGTTCGCGCCGTATGTGTTATAGCTGAGGAGGTTGCAGAAAAGATGGATGCGGATGTACCGCATCTCGGGTTGAGCATCCGGATGAGTCAGGGGCAGTTCATGGGAGATTCGCAGGTTATCGCAGACGCACATGGCATTTTCCATGTTTTCTGGGGACAGCCAGATGCAGAAAACGATCACCGGCTCCTAACGAGAACAGTACAGGTCCCGATATCCGATGGGGCTACAACTACACCATCCGTGAAACTTCCTTCTCAAACGCACAATGAGCTATCGGCTGGTGTATCTGCTCGAACATTTCACACACACCCCGTGCCGCACCGTACGTCGCAGTGGTTTGCCATTCCCGGACAGCGTGACATTTCGCCGTCGATTGCTCTCGATTTTGAACGGCCGCATTACGATGCATCCTCACACACGATTGCAGTGAACGTGATACTCATCAACAACAGTCATCGGATAATTCAAGGGCCAATTTCGTTTGTCGGGTTCGATATGCACTCGAATTTCGGGACACCTCGTCCAGTCAATGCACGTGGCTGGGTACATGGCCGGCCATACTGGGATGCAACATCCCTTTTACCCGCTGACGGATTGCATCCGAATGGTCGCAGCGCACCGTTGCATCTCGAATTCCGGATTGCACATTTTAAACTTCTACCGCTGATTCCCCTCGTGCCGCATGAAGGTGATATCGTGGCCATGCACGTGGGAGTTTACCAAAGATAACATTCGGGGCTTCTCGTTGCGCCATTGTTCTCGGATTCGCGTTTATTAATTCGTAGCTGAAGCCGCTTTAGCACCATGATCTTGCTGAAGCTCTCGAAGGTTCTCCCAGCGCTTGTATTGCGCGCGCTTTGCAGGATCGGGGTCTTCATATCCTTGTAGCCAGAAGCGAAACCAATCAACGTTCCCTTGCTGTGATGCCAGCCGGTCTAGTGGTTTCTGCAAGATGTGCTGCCCATCTGGTATGTACATTAAGCCTACGGGCTTATTTTGCATTCGCAATGACGCGTACATCTCCCATTCTTCGAGAATCGACGAAGAAGTAATTGCTGTGATCAGAAGTGGAGTTTGCACTCGATCGAGATTAAAACTCGGCGCCTCTTGAATCCAGGCCGCTAATCCCTTCCCAAATGGCGCTGTGTCGTAAAGCTGTTCGGCCTCACTGTGGGAGTTTGGAGAATCCACCCCATTAAGCAGATATTGCATATAGCTTTCGTCCACACCATCGTTGATGGAGGCTGCAGCAAAGAGGCTTGGATTTTGAGTAAGTGCACTCTCTACGTGGTAACTCGTTCGACTGAATCCGATAATTCCCACGCGTTTGGGATCGATCAATCCTATAGCGTTCAACTGAGCAATTGCTGATGCATACCCATGGAGTTGATCTGAAATTTCTTGTGAATATCCCTCGTGTTCGTTGTTACGGCCCATCTGAAGCACAACCATTCCAGCGCTTGCAAGTGGCCTTGTTGCAAATGCCGTCGTCCAAAACCCATCACTTATGAATGTATTTTTATCAAATGCATACGGCTCAATGACGAGCGGATAGCGTTTCCCAGCGATATAGTCAGGCGGCTTGACGAGCCCTGCAACCCATTGATACCCACTTGCATCCTTCCAGCGGAAGACTGATGCTTCACCCAAATCCATTTTTGCCAACGACGGATTCGGATCCCACAGTTTTTTTGTCACATGCAGATCTGGATCAGTGACCCAAAGCGCCGGTGGTGTATTGAGATCTTGCTGCACGTCCACAGACAGTTGCTGCAAGGTCTGCAAGGAATCTGGCGTCGATGCAATAGTATGCCAATTACCATGCTCGTAGCGATAGCGGTCATCGGTCACCGTACGATTTGACCAATGTATGAGCCGAAGCACGATCTCATCATTGTGGTTAAACGAAGCTTCTTGTAATGAAGCATCCTGGAATGCAGAATCTCCCTGACTGAACGCCAAACAGTCTGCCTTCTTCGAATGTACATCTACGACGGCAACAACGCAGGGATAGTGACGTTGCGCTTGTTCGACTGAATCAACACCCTCAAGCGGCAAGTATGTATTCATGAGTAAGGCTTTTTTGCTGTTTGGAGACCAGACGACCCCGTCAGGAACTAGGGAGCCGAGAGCCCATCCATCGGGCGCCTGAATCAGTGGAGTTATACTTCCGGTCGTCGTGTCCACGAGCGTATACTCTAGTGGGCGCCGAAGATTTGAAGATGCTGCGGTAGTTGGATCTTCCGGATGTATTCGGAGAGCGGGATCACTCGGCTCAAACGTCGACCACGATTGTGGTATCGAGTCTACCTGAAAGAGGACCACAGCCAGATGTCCGTCCGGAGCTACCGATATCACTTGAGGCCAATAGGGATTCCATATGCGAAAAGGATGGACCGGATCGTTACCGGTGACTCTACGAGACTCGGCATCGTGAAGTATCCACAGATTACTGTATGTGCCTATGCCGCTGTAGTTGCCTTTGGTACTCTGAGGGAAGAGTATTGCGTCCAATGGCATGCCCGTGAGATCGACAGCATCGTTGTTCACGAATGCTCCTACCGGCCGAGACATTTTTTCCAGCGGTGTTGCTTCGTAGACGATTGAGCCCCGGGTAAAAGCAAATTGTACCACATCGCAATCGGCGGGCGTTAGAGCACGCACGGAACCTGAAAGCACATCTGCCTGATAGAGGCGACGCTGACCTTTGCTGGCTTCAGCCAGAAAAAGCATTCCTTTGGAATTTGGAAGCCACTGTAACGCAAAAATCGACGGCTCGTACACAGATGGATATTGGGTCTGAGGCACAGCGGCTATTCTCGCGATCATGCGAGGTTTGGGAGCCTGTAGATGATCATCTCGCATGAAAGCGCGAACCGCGGCAGTAGAAAAAACCCAGATGGTCGACTCGACTGTATTGGAGCGGATGACGCCTCGCGAGGTTATCGTCGCAAAAAAACGATGATCCGGTGAAAAGAACACGCTTTCAAATTTGCCTGTCGAATCCATAAACCCGAAGTGCGTCATCTCGATAGAGTCGCGCACCGTAAAGAAATGACTCTGCGCTGGACCCCCGCTTGCACATGAAAATAGACAGACCAGAGCGATGAAAAGACGACGCACTAGAATCCAACATTCATTGTGAGCAGAACGGTCCGTGGTCCGTATTCCTCTCCAAACTGAGCGTAGGGCGGCCCACTAACCGCAGGCGCGCCGAGTTGATTATCTGCAGAAAGCAACTGGGTCGTACCGCCGTAAATGCCGGTGATGTTCCTAAATGTCACCGAGAGTGATGCATTTTTCATGAGTGGATATCCTATATGACCATCGAACTCAACGAAGGCAGGACGGAAATAGGTGTTGTTATTTCCGTAGTAGGTTGCGACAAGATCAGCGTATTTCCGAGGATTCCAACGGTAGCCGATGGTGCCTAATCCTTGCGCATAGGGAATCGAAGCAACAAACTCACCATTGAAATTAATATTGGGCACGACGTTCAGATTCGCACAGTTTGTGCATGTCGCGGTATCGTAGAACCCAGGAGGCACGCTTACAACATACCCACGGGTTAACCCGCTGGAGAGTGACCAGTAAAGCCCATGTGAGACATCGTGGCGTACATCGAGCAAAATGCCTTCATATCGAGAGACCCCGAGATTCCCTTCCTTCGTCGTATAGAGCGGTAGGCCAAGATACGTCCCCGTAAGCGAAGTCGAGTTGTAAAATTGACCGTAGAGATTCGTGTGAAAGAGATCAAACGACAGCACTGTATCATGATGCAATTGGATATCCGTGCCCACATCAAATCCGAATGATTTCTCTGGCTGAAGATTCAGGTTTTGCGTGAAGACCGTATAGATGCCAAGCATGTTATTGAGCTGAGGAATGCAGTTTGACCCGACAAGATAGCCCAGCGGGGCTTCGGCAAAACCACCACCTGCCGCCGCACGTATGGCAACGGACGCCGTCGGGCGCCAGACGAATCCGAGGCGCGGCGCCGTGTACGTATACCGCGAGTCGATCCAGCCATTTGTCGACGTATACGTCGAAAAATTAAAACCGGATGGATTCGGAATGTGGTAGTTCGCGTTGACAAAATAGCCGGAAAGATCGAGAGATGTCTTTGAGGAGGGAGTTCCACCGATGAACAAGCGCAGCTCGTCGGTTGTCTGCGAAATACCTGCCGGAACAGCCTGACTGAAGCCCGGGAACCCATCAAATGTACAATTGGAGCTTTGTGGCATATTGTAGTAGGAGCGTACGAACGAAGCACCGGCATGGAGATTTTCGCCGAGCGGGGTTGCATAGCTCAATAAGAGGTCACGATTATTTGTTTGGCCGGAAGAAATGCTGCCTAGGGAGGGAAATGTCACATCATAATGACCTCCGTTGAAGATGGCCGGCATCCCATTGAGCGTTCCTCCGCCATATATTTGCAAATTCGCCGAAGTGGGAGTCGTTAATGAACCCGTGTGCCACCCTCGATTCTGCAAGGCCGCCAGCTTTAGTACGCCGTGCCCGAGCTGTGCGACGATCTTCTCTTCTAACAAACTAGAAGATGCGAGGTACAAACACGGTTGAAACGTGTAGTTATCCGGACTAAGGATATATTGTCCGGCTGTAAGGCTACCGGTATAACCGGCAGGGGGAGCAAAACTCACCACTTCAGACGGAAGGTATTGCGACTGCTGCGAAATTTGACCGGCATAGAAAATTTCTGCGCTCACTGAAGGCGAAACCGTGTAAGCTAGCGCTATCGAACCACTATGCTGGTTCCAAGCGTTGGTTCTATTGACGCAACATAAGAGTAAACCGGATTGAAATCCATCGAAGCCATTTACATAGTTAGGATCCTGAGGATATACGTGCGCGCAGGAACCGGAGCACACAAAGCTTTGGCCGTCAATTGTTGAGGGATTGAAAAGCGTATATGCTGGAATACCAGCATTATTCAGAGGCCCAGGGCTGGAATTAATTCCATACGTCACCGTGGCTGAAAGCTTCTTCCAACGTACGGCAACTAATGCATTGCTTACGATGCCTCCATAGGGATCGGAACTGAGCGAAAGGTCATAGTGATTTCCATTCGCCATCCCCGGAGCGTGCAGTACGAAACTCCCACCAATCGAATCCACAATACTTGGAGCATTGGCGCCTGGGCCACGCACGACATCCGCTGAATCGAAACCGTTCAAAGGATAGAAACTGAGATCGGTACCTGTGCCTGGAGTCGAGACGGAGCCACCACCGATGAGTGGCATATTGTCTAAAAGGACAGCTGTCTCGTACGGCAGGGCCCCATTAATCGAGATTTGCACGGGCTCGAACGGTGAGTCGGGTATCGCACCAAAGACATTACTACCGCCACTCCCCAAACCTGCCTGCGCGACACCAGGAATTTGTTCGAGAATCGTCCGCCACGAAGTCTTGCCCTGGAATGCATTTGCAATTGGACTAACTTGGGTGACGGAAGCAGAGGTCACGTTGAATTGCGCGGACACAGTACTTCCTACCTGGGCAATGACCTTTAAACCGTTTACAATCGCAGCATTATAGACAATCGCGACATTCGTGTCGGCTTCGACCGTAAGGCTTCGGGTTACGGTTCCTAGTCTGCTCTCCTGGGCGGTGAGTTGATACGTCCCAAACGGCATTCCGACGAAGACGAAAAGGCCATGCACGTCGCTCTGCGTCGAGGCGCTCTTCATACCGCTTATTGTCACCTTGGCATGAGTTATCGGTTTCCCGATACTATCGCTCACGCTTCCGCTGATCGTCGCAGTATTCGTCGGTGCGATCTGTGCGATCGCTAACGTTGGGTCATAAATAAGTACGCTTAGCAATGTCAGCAGCCCAGCACTTGTATGGAAAATCGCTTTGAACATGCCCCTTCTCCTCCGCAACACCAAATGGCAATACTTGCCCCGCATTACCTATTTAATCATAGAACACAGTGGTACGCATCCTGGAATCCAGGATGCGTACTAATCTCGGGAGTTGGGAAGAATATCCACAAGTTGGTAGCGTGAGCGAATACCTATACGACTCATGATGGAACTCAGATGGGACTCGACGGTAGTTTCTTTGATCGCGAGCGCTTCAGCAATTGCATGGTTGGTCAATCCTCTGAGTACGAGTCCTGCAACTTGCTGCTCGCGGGGCGTAAGGATGGATTGTATTTCAACAAAGGGGATATGCCGCTCCTGAATGCGCTGTTTGCTAGCGGTCCTTGGAAGCAGTGTATTGGCAAGATCGATATAAGCGTACCATTCCAGTTTTTTGAATCTTTCAATTGCTTCCGATGCAAACTGGTGCGTTAATCGAATGTGGTTACGTCGATGCGCGATAAAGGCATCAAAAAGACATATACAAGCCTCTGCCACGTTTGCATACGGGAGAGCAGCATGCTCTTGAAGCAACGATCGTGCCTGAGGAATGTCACGCATGTCCCCAATTTGCGCCACTTCGAGGCAAAGATTCCAATTTTTATAAGCAGAGCGAACTATCGACAAAGCGCGGTGCAGGATATCTTTCGCCTGCTGCAATTGACCCTGCGCCGCATAGAACCGCGCGAACCCTGCTGCAACAGGACCAACGATAAGCGGCACACCAGATTCAAATGCTCTTACCAGCAGATTTGGATTAGTACACTTTGCCAAAGCCTCGTCATCTTTTGTCTCAAGAGCTATATAGATACCATATCCAGCACTGAGTAACTCACCCGATAACATAAGCGTCTCATATGAGAGCGCTTCGCGAAGATAGTTTTGCGCAAGATCGTAGTGTCCCATCGTATACAAAAGACCGGCGTACGATAAACAAAACTGAGGAATTCGCCATCGAATTTGACTTCGGCGAGCTATGAGAAGTGCCCGTTCCAAATTTGGTTTCACCAACGCCATGTCGCCGAACGCTTCAGCCGCTGCGGAGTAGTCACTCCAAACACCGATGAGATGATGGAGGTCGGTTTCTTCTTCCGCTATATCCAAAGCACGCTCGAAACCTTTGTAGGCCTGCTCTCTCATTCCGCGGGCTGCAGCCATATTCGCAGCGCGAGCGAAAAAATAGCTTCGTAAGACGGCATCATCACGCTCGTCGACACCACCTACAGCATCGAAATAGCGCTCGGCTTCTTCTAGCCTTCCGAGATTTTCCAAGTATGAAGCCATGCGAAGATTCGCGAACTTATACAACTGTCTCTCACCTGCAATCTTCGAAATCTCGATAGCACGCGCAAGATCCGGCAACGCCTTACTAAAGTTGTACTCTGCCCACAGCTGCCGCGCCCGTTCGAACAATAATTCAGCCAGTTTCGCGCCTTGTTCGGGATCGTTTGTGTAATAAGATAAGGCATCTTCGAGCCAGCGGCTTGCTTCTTTTGGATTATTACCGAGAAAAAGTGTGCGCGCCAATTTTACCAAAATCCGAATACGATCGTCAGCCGTACGTGCAGATACGAGAGCGTCCTTGTAGTGCTGCGCGGCACCGTCATGAAAATGATGCTCATGTGCTACATCGCCGGCATGTTCGTATACAACAATAGCGGGGTGAAACTCGGTAGCCACGCGATTTTTCTCGCGCCTGCGTCGGTTACGTTCGACAGAAGAAGCGCTACATGTTGCGCAGATTTTTCGGTTTTGCTTTGGCTCTTCTTTACAGCATTGAATACAAAGGCCGAGCTGACGTGCATGTGCGCGTCTCCGAGCGGCGCTCGCGCGCACTTTTTCCGCGTTGCTCTTTGGCATGTTCTTAGTGTACAGTGTCAAACTTAGACACTGTACACTAAGATTCCTTTGGCACCTTCGGGAGGGCCCGCTTGACGCAAAGCCATCGCAACTTAGAGTTTATTGATTCGTAGCGGCGGTCTTTGCTTCATCGGTTTGCTGTAATTTACGCAATCCTTCCCAGCGCTTGTATTGCACGCGCTTTGAAGGATCGGGATCCTCGTATCCTTGCAGCCAGAAGCGAAACCAATCTACCGACCCAGCCTGCGCCACGAGGCGCCATGCCGGCAGTGTTAAGACATGCTCACCGGGCAACTCCCCAGCGTTGTCTGCATTCAGCACGATCAAATCGACCGGCTTGTGCAAATAACGCAACCCCGCATACGGTTGCCACATTTCAAGTAAAAAAGCGTGAGGCATATTTACCACAATCCGTAATGGGGCGGTTATTTTTTCGAGATTGAACCCCGAGGTTTTCTTTAGCCACATTTGAAGCCCGGCGCCAAAAGGTGGTGCACCGATTGCTGGATTATCTTCCAGAGCTACTGGTTTTGAAGTATCTATACCCATGAAATAGTTAAAATAACTTACCAAATCTGCATCTTCGATAATAGCAGCTTTAAAGCGTATCGTCCCGCTCGTAAGCGCGCTCATCACATAGGTTCCCGTGCGGCTGAAGCCGATGATGCCGATCTTCTCCGGATCCGCCAGCCCTTCGGCTACCAGGTGATCTGCAGCAGCGTCATAACCGGAAACACAACCAGGCACTTCTTGAGGTGTCGCGTAAGGACAAAGTTTCTGACCTTCAGTGATCTGCAACACAGCAATCCCAGCCCCAGCTAGTTCCCTCGCCGCTAACCCTGATGGAAATATTCCCGATGGTGCAAACTCCGATTTTATGAATCCATGCGTTTGGATTACGAGCGGGTATCGCTCTCCCGGTTTGTAGTTGACAGGTTTATACAATCCGCCTTCCCAATCACGACCATCCTTATCTTTCCACCTGTAAATACTGGCCTCACCCATCGCGATATGTTGTAATTGAGGGTTGGGATCCCAGATGATTCTCGATCGTCCTTTCTCCGATGCAACCAGGGATGGGGGCTCGTTAAACCGTTGCCGTATCATAACATCGAGGCCGCCATGCTCCCCATCATGATACCCCACTGTATGCGCAACCATCTGCCACGCACCATTTGCGGCCTGGCGATATTCGGTCGTCCCTCCAATCGAATGGTAATCGGAGTTTAAAAAAGTCACAATGACTCGCTTCCGCTCTCCATTCACAAAGCGGATATCGTGAATGCCGTGTCCACCTTCCATATCCTCTCGTCGTTTCAGCATCTCCACACAGGAACGTGTGTTGGACAGGAGATCGACAACGACGGCAGCACACGGCTGAGAAGGAAGATTGTTTTTGGATTTAAGAAAAGTTCCCGGCAACAAGATTGCCTGACTGTCATGTGACCAACTCGGTGCCGCAAACACCCCAGGCCACAGACCAGCATCTTCACTGATCGGCGCACCGGTTAAGGAGTGTATCGAACCTGTCTGTAAATCAATCCGAACGAACTGATGTACGGGTGCACCGGCTATAAAGTGATACGCATCGGATGCAAACGGTGCCGGGTAAAGTTTTCCCCATGAATGCGGCACGCTTGGAACCGGCACCTGCGCAACCACCGAATGCCCATCGGGCGAAAGCGCAAGGTGTGACGCAACGACATTTTGCTCCTCGAAACGTTTGCCGGCAACAACCGCAGAAAGATGACCATACTCACCATACCGGCTATCTTTCCCACTCCATAATGCCCCGTTTGAATCGTCCGGGAAAAGCAATGTCTCCAAAGGGTCTCCGGTCCCGACAATCGCCGGTGCTCGACGCTCGGCGGAACGCTCAGCTTGTATTACCTTTCGCTCGGTGGGACCAATTCCGCTATATACATAGTTGTTTTTGTCGTGAACGTCGAAAGTCCCAGGACCAATTGCGTCATTGGTATCGAAAACCTCAACACTCTCGGTTGGCAAACTTAGGGTTTTGACAACCTTGTCTCGAAGATCAGCAAGGACGAGCCGAGAATTGCCTTCTCGGGTACATTCCAGATATGCAATTCCGCTAGAATCATCCGACCAACGCCAATGACTGATACTCCCGCTTTCCTGACACGCCGATCGGGTGACGATCCACGCGGGAGAAGGGGGCTGCCGTCGATCGGCACGATCGAGAAAATCCCTGATGTCCTGGGTGCGATAAAACCGCAAGGTATCTTCAACGCGGTTTACGTCCAGTCGCCCGCGTTCGCTGTACACGGCAAAATATTTCCCGTCGGGCGAAAACCTCACGTCATCGTCTCCGGGGTCAAAAAGTGCGAGTCCGATGTCGTCCGCGACGGTGAATGGTCTTTTAATTTGCTGCGCACTTGCACAGAGAGACGGCGTGTTTACCAACACGGCGAGTAGGAAGAGCATCATACTCCCCGAGAGCATCGTTTTGAACAAGTAAAATCTTCTTTCGTTGACGGTACGAGCGATAACACCTAGACGGTGCATGTAGTAGTCGCTATAGCTGGAGGTTCGCGGTTACAACCAGCGTCCTCGGACCATAGGGGATCGGATAGAGTGGGAATTCTAATCCTGCGACGGATGGCGCTATCAGATTGGGATTTACCGTGTAGAACTGATAGTTTTGGTCGTGGATGCCCGTAATATTTCGAAACGTTGCGATCAGAGCGAAATCCTTCGTCAACGGATAGCTAGCATGCCCATCAAACTCCATAAACCCCGGTTGGAAATAGGCATTGTTGTTCCCTTGGTAGTTTGCCTGAATGTCCACGTACTTCTTTGCAGCCCAGCGATAGCCAAACGTCGCACTACCGTTCGCGTACGGTACCGTTGATTGGAACTCTCCATCAAAATTCGAGTTCAGCAATGCGTAGGTATTTTGGCAACTTGCTCCCGTTGAAAAGTTACACATCGCACCTGCTTGATTGTAAAATCCCGCAGGCACGCTGACGATATAGCCGCGCGTGAGTCCGAGCCCGGCATTCCAATATATCCCGCGTGGAACATCGTGGCGTAGGCTGACGTTGAGTCCTTCGAACCGCGAGTGCCCCAAGTTGAGATATTCCTGTGCATAGATCGGGAGATGATAGTAAATCCCCAAAGTCGGATACAAACCAACGAGGTTGACCGACTGAAAGAGTTGGCCGTACAGATCCGTCCGATACACATCAGCCGAGAGAACCGTATCATGCCGCAACCGTACGTCGGTGCCAATATCGAACCCAAACGATTTCTCGGGCTGCAGATTGATATTTGTCAGACTCACCATGCAGGACAATCCAACGTTGCAGCCTATCGCTCCGTTAGAACCGACGAGATTAAACAACGGTGGTAGAGCAAAGCCTCCGCCCGCAGCTGCGCGAACCACTGCATCCCGGTTCATCCGCCACGTCATTCCAAGGCGTGGTGCACTGTACGAGAAGATCGAATCCACCCAGTGATTGTTGTTATTCGGATCAGGGACGTGATAGTCGGCCCGCGCAAAGTAATACGACCCATCGAGCGAAAGCGTATCCGACAGCTGCGTTCCTGCGTGAAGGCGAAACTCATCAATCGTCTCCGTCACCGCGGGCTGGCCTCCGTCAAAGTTATAGGTGATTCCCCCGAATATGAAAGAATCGTTATAGAAATTCGTTCCGCTATTAGCGGATTTGACAAACGAAATACCCAGGTTGGATTTCGATCCAACTTGCACTTCATAACTCGCAAGCAGATCGTCGTTGGTTGAACGGGTGTTTTCGAGAAAGGAGAAATAGTTACACGTGACAGTCGCTGTCTGGCCGGTAAAGACGAATGGGGTCGTCGTCGTACAGAGCGGATTGGCACAATAGGTACCCGTGCCGTTGAGCTGAATAGTGCTCGGTGGCGTGGGCGAGATGATATGATTCGTGTATGTATAGTTCTGTAACGCAGCCAGCCGCAGTACTCCGCGCCCAAGATAGGCGGTCACTTTCTCCTCGAGCAAACTCCCTGATTCTAAGATCGGACTTACGCCGAAAGATCGTGCGATATAGGATGCTCCCGGTTCAAGAGAACCCGCATAGCTGGCGTCCGGTGTGAAAAGATATGTGTCTTCGAAACTGGCTTGAGCTGCCGTGGCCTGGGAACCCGCATAGAATGCTTGTACGGTAATCGATGGCGTCATTTGATAGGAAAGTCCAATACCCCCATTGTGCTGACTCCACGCCGTACTCTGGTAACCTCCATGCCCCAGGAGTGTGTACTGGTATATGCAATAGCAATCTCCATAAACGGGGTTCGTCACATCTTGGACATAGCCGCCGCTCGCAACCGTATTGCCATTGATCGTGGCGGGACTAAGACCACCGAAGAGCGGCCCGCTGCCAAAAGGACCTGGGCTAGTATCGAACCCGTACACCACCGTCCCCGAGAGTTTCCCCCGCCGGAACGTCGCTTTCATGTTCGAATAATATCCCCCATACGGATCGTTGCTGACCGAACCTTCAAATGAATCGTTCTCCACAGCTCCGGGCGCGTGCAGCACGAAGGAACCACCGACCGAGTCTATGATGCTGGGCGCATTGGCACCCGGGCCGCGTACGATGTCTGCCGTTTCAAATAACGGCATTGGGAGCACGCTCAGATCGACACCATTGCCAGGCGAAGAAGCAGCAAACGTATAGTTTGAGAGCGGCATACCATCAAATGTCGTCGAAGTCTCATACGGCAGCGCACCATTGATCGACAGCATAATCGGTTGAAACGGTGAATCGGGAATGACATCGTTCGTGTCGTTTCCACCACTTAAGGCACCACCTACTGTTACTCCAGGGACTTGATTGAGTAATTCGCGCCACGACAAGTTGCCCTGAAATGCATACTGCGCTGGAGTGATCGATGCGACACTCGCTGGTGTCACATTAATTTGCGCACCGGAACTCCGGGTCGAAACTCGAGCGATCTCCTTGAACCCACTCGTATTCTGCATTACATACTGAATCGCAATGTTAATATCGCCTTTGACGACGATACCGGAGCGTGAGGCAACTCCGAAATTTGCCGCACCCGCATCAATATTGTAGGTTCCGTATGGCACGCTCGTAAAAATGAATGCTCCGTGCACATCGCTGACTGTTGTCAGATGCGCGTTCGGCCCATTCAAGCGCACGTCGGCGCCACCGACCGGTGTCCCGTCACTCTGGATGACAGCTCCGGTAATGGTCGCGGTCTGCGCTGCGGATTGCTGCACGCCAGGGGCAATCTGCGCCAGGACCGGCTGCACCAAGCAAACGCTAAGGAGCAGCGCGAAAATGCTTATTCGACCGATCATCTGTACCACAATGTCCTCCAATACGCACTCAAAGAGTGCAAAATAAGAAACCCCCGCATTCCGTATTGTAGCGTAGCACACGACTTCCCACATGCCGGATTCCGGTATGCTTGGTGGTGCGCCCACAAATAGCTTTACGAGGTTTTCGATTCTGGCAGAATATTGAGTAGTTGGTGTCGTGAGCGAATGCCCAATCGATTCATGATTGAACTCATATGTTTCTCAATCGTGTGCTCGCGGATCGCCAACCTCTGCGCGATTTCCCGATTAGTAAACCCTTGCAGTGCCCATTCGACAACTTGTTGTTCTCGCACCGTGAGTGCAGCCTTCATCTCCGCAAATGCCCCAGATGCACCATCAGCGTGTTTTGGTAACTGATAGGCTGCAGAAAGGAGCGAGCGAGCGATATCTGCATAACCATGCCATCGCAACGACGTAAAGCGTTCTACTGCAGCGGTCGCATGGGTGTGCATCTCATCGGTATTTCGCTCGCGCCGGTTCACATATGCTTCAAAAAGCTCCAAGAAAGCTTGGGCCACATCAGAACAGGGAAGGTGGATCCGCGCTTCCAACGACGCACGCGCTTGCGGAATGTCCATAAACATGCCTTGACGCGCGATTTCAAGCGGAAACTGGGGACATTCGTCCATATAATTCACGTAGCCGAGTGCTTTGCGCAATACTGCTTTTGCTTTATGCTTCTTTCCTTGCGCTCGATAGAGTTGGGCAAAGGCAGCCGCAGTCGCACCGATTTTTTCAGGTTCCCCAGTTTGAAGGGCTAGATCGAATGCGGCTGGACGAGTACAACGCATGAGTATTTTATCGTCGTTCATCGTAAGTGCCAATGGAATACCAACTGAGGTAAACTGGATATCGAGGAGTGGCGCATGAGCGTCGCAGGAAAGCGCTTCAAGAAGGTATTCAAAAGCGGCACTTTGTTCCCCCATACGTGCTAAAAGCTCGGCCTGACCCAAGCAAATATGTGGAATACGCCATGTAATGTTGTTTCGACGGGCTAGCAGTAAAGCGCGTTCGCGGCATGCTTTAGAGCGGTCAACATCGCCGAAAAGCATTGCTTCGAATGCATATTCGGACCACACAATCGTCATGCGATAGAGATCAGGATCCTCTTTTGCAAGACGAACTGTTTGCTCGAAGTTCTCGTAACATTCTGTCATTCTACCAAAGACGGCAGCAAGCACTCCTTTTCTCCAGTGATAAGCAATACGTACGGAGAGATCGTCCTCAGCAGTAACTTTCCCGACAGTGTGTAGAGACTGCTTGGCTTCAGAGAAGCGTCCAAGCATCGACAACGAGTGTGCCATTCGGATATGCGCCATTTTATGTAGACGGGCATCTCCGCTAGCTTCTGCGATATGTATTGCTCGCTCGATCAACGGCAGAGCAGCCGCGGTTTTTGCCACAATCCCTAATTGGCGTACCACTTCTAGTAAAATGTCGACTGCTTTGCTGGCTCCTTGCGCGTCAGCAAGATGTGCAGTCAAGACACGATCGAGCCAGGGGCTCGCTGCACCGGGATCATCACCTAAGAAGAGCGCACGGGTAAGTTTTTCAGCGATTCGCAAATAATCTCGAGAGGAGATCTCCTGAGTTTTTAAGGCGCTTTCATAGCGTTGGGCAGCATCGTCATAGAGATGATTTGAATACGCCCTATCCCCAGCGCGTTCTTGGAGAGCAATGATCTCCTCAAGTTCTGCAGTATGGCGCTTCTTCTGACGTAAGCGACGCATGCGCTCGATGGTTGATGCGCTACACGCAGGACAGATCGTGCGGCCAAGCCGTGGCTTTTCTTTACAGCACCGTGTACAAAGACCAAGCTCGCGCGCATGGGCTCGTTTCCGAGCCATGCAAATTCGCACTTTTTCCGCATTGCTTTTAGCCATTTTTCACTTGGTTTACGGCATCAACTATTTGATACCGTAAACCTTCTTCCTGCGACGACGCAGCCCACGGCGGGGATTTGCCGTCGATCGAAGCGTGATAGCGCTTATTCACATCCTCAAAAAGTTGCATTGTGCTTATTACCAGTAAAAAGTCAGACCATAGGAAAGTTCTACGTGGCATTGAAAAATGCCACGTAGAATGGCCATCATTAGTGCTTCGACCCTCGCGAAAAAGGCCCAGTGGATAGCGCGGAAACGGGCTGAAGCGCGGACGGCTGGCGTTTGCACGAGATGTTGCAAACAGCGTCCGGATTCGGGACACAAAGTATGTCGTTTTTGTGAAGCCAGCGTCAGTCAGTATCGAAGACGCCGTCGCAAATTAGCGTTGCAGCGTAAGGAATTGCAACAGGTCATCATCGCACACGAAAGAGCGGGGGATATAGCCACCGAGCATCATCTCTACGAAGATGCTGCGCAGCATTACCAATATGCTATGGAATCACCCGTAATCACTCAAAACGATCGATTGCGCATCATGGAAAAGCTCGCTTATGCCGTATTGCTCAGCGGGGATATAGAAGCTGCAGACGCCCTTTTCAGTCGCTTGATATCGGAATATGGAGATGCAGCGCGTGAACCAGGGAAAATTATTGAAATGATCTGGCAAAAAGCCCGAGTTGCAGTGTTACCTGAAGCTCTTTCGCTCCTGTCGCAAGCGATCAAACTTGCTGAAATCGCGGGCAACCAGCGTCTTCTCAAACTCACTCATAGCCGGATGGCCGATTGTTTGATGGGGTTGAACCGCTATGACGAGGCACTCAGCTATGTAGAAACAGCCGGAGAGCGTGGTGATGCCGGCGATACTCCCACACGGATAGCGTATTATCTGCAGAAAGCGATGCTTGCCGGAGCCTTCGGAAAATCGGAAGAGGCGTTCGAAACATTTGAGCATGTGGTACAAATGGCAAAAGAGACTCCCGATGTTCTCAACATTCTCCGTGTATGGGATAGCTACGGAGCCTGGGCGCAAATACTTGGCAATATCACATTGTCCAAGACCTGTGCTGAAAACGCCTTGCTGGTGGTACGGAAATATCACCTTACAGCGTACATCCCTTATTCCTGCCTTGTCTACGTTCGATATCTTTCGTGTGCTGGACAATATGAAACAGCTCACCGATATCTGCTTGAAGCGCTGTCATATGAGACGCAAGAAGATAGAATAGCAATTGGGCTAGCACGTTATGGTATCCCCATTGCTTTGTATGTTAAGAATGAAGCAACCCTGGCGAAGTGCGCGCGCCCTTCGACGATCGATGCTGCGTTTCGAACAGGTGTGCCGAATATCATTACCGATGTCGCTGCCGCATTCGCGCAGTGGCACGCCGCTTGCGGACGGGAACGAGATGCGCAAAAACTGCTGCATCGGGTAACGGAGGTGGTCCGAGTGAGGATCGATGGCGTGTGGCGCTTTCCAATCATCGCCGCACAGCATGGAAAGCTTTCCGATTTCCCACAGGTGCGAAAAATGCTGGAAAAAACGGATGCGGCACTTTTGCACTCCGATCTCACACGAGCATGCTTGTTGCTCTTCGATGCTTTTGTTGCGCGAAGAAAGGGTCAACACTCCGAATCACGTGAGTATGCACGAGCAGCCGCGGAACTGTTTACCACGCTAGGTTGGTACGAGTATGTGGATATCGCGCACGAGTTGTTGCCTTCCAGAACGGTTGTTGTTCCTGATGCCGCCAAGGAATACACCGCGTTCACGCATCTGCTTTCGGTTCTCAGCATCCGCGAGCGACAAGTTGTCGAACTTGTGTTAAAAGGGCATACAAATCGCGCTATCGGTGAGGCCCTCTCCATTGCGGAACGTACCGTTGAGTCGCATATGACCTCAATTATGAGCCATTTGGGAGTACGCTCACGCCACCAATTGAGAGATGTTACCGAGGAATCGGTACCATGATCGCCTCTTTGTGCCGGCCGAGAGACATCGTGGATTCCACGATGCGCACTACAATGTCGTCTGATATGCTTCAAGGGCGGGGTAGATTGAATTGTACAGCGCCGTTCTTGGCGTTCGTGCGGATACTATGTTGGAGGACACTATGCTGAAAACAGTCTTGCGCGTAAGCGCTGTATTGCTATTCATTTTCGCACTTTTTCCCTCTAGCGCAGGTGCGCAGATCTCACCTACCAACAGTGCAACGATCAGTGGAAGTGTCAGCGACAGCACCGGAAAGCCGGTAATTAATGCGCAGGTCTCATTGAGCGGCCCCAAGAGCACCTCGACGCAAACCGACGCGCAGGGGTTCTTCGTCTTTATAGGGGTGCCGTTTGGGACATACAGTATTTCAGCAACGGCAACAGGTCTGGTTACCGCGACAAAGAGTGTTTCGGTCCAAGGTGATGTCAACGTAGCGATTCAGTATGAACCTGCATCGCAGAACGGACTCAAAGTCATCGCAAATGTATCAAGCAATGCGAACGCGCAGTTCAATGTGACGCCGGCATCTATTACGCAAGTCAATCCGATCGCCAATGCGTTCGAGGGGAAAACCTCCTGGCGGACGATTCTGGAACAGATTCCCGGCGTTGCGCATGCTGGCCTAGGAAACGGGGGTGGCAGCTATGCAAATACGGTTGATTCTCCAGCGGTACCAGTGCAAGTCGCAATCGATGGTGCGTTGCCCTATGAAACGGCAACCCTTTTAGATGACATGCCGCTTATTGGTGCAGGCCCTACCACTGTGTTGGCTGGTACCGGTACCAATCTCGCACTCTATCCGCTCAATGGATTTGGCTCGGCTGACGTGGTGCGTGGTCCCGGCGCCGGTGCACCCAGTATCGTCGACTCGATTGGTGGCAGTTTCCTCTTACATACCCCAGGAGTGGTAGACCGCACACATTACGATTTTTCGGTAAGTACTGATCCCTACGGCGGCATCGTGACCAACGCGCTCATTGCTGTTCGTTGGAAAAAGCTTTCAGCAGTGGTGACCTATGGTGTCAATGATAGCCCTGGGCCCCTAAACCATGCAGGCGTACCTTCGGGAACGTATTTCGAGCCGTCCACGCTTGACGGACATGCTTTTTCTTGCATCGGATCGTGCGCGTATTCACCCAAATTTGATCCCAACTATACCGGGTATAGTATTGAAGGATTTTCGCAGGGACTTTTGCAGTGTTGCTTCAATCAGACTGCTGCCTGGAATCAACATAGCGGTTCAGTGACCTTGACTTATGCCCTCTCGCCTTCCATTAGCACGAGTGTGTTCTATGCGGGCGAGACATCACTGATGCCCAGCCTCTGTACGGGTCTTTACGCAGTCAATTTCATGCCGCCTACCGGGTATACCGGAAGCATCGCTCCCGGTGTGCACTATCTCTCCACTGTTGGTGGAAACGGGGGAACGAACCCTGAATCGCAATCCTCAAGTCTGGTCGAGGAGAAAATCACTGCTGCACTCGGGCGCGGGATACTGCGGCTTGCGGCATTACAGAATCGCACATGGTCATCGTCTGCCCTTAATACCTTTGGATCGTCCACTGTGCAGCTTTTCGGTCAAGGTGCCATCTGCTCAAATACAGATCCTACATGTACTGGAGGAACGTACGTCCAAACGGTCTTCAACGGTGGCACCTATACTGCGACGTATTCACCGACTGCATTTGATTGCTATGTTGCTCTTACAAGTAACAATCGCGATCTCCTACTGAGCTATGCAACGCCGCTTGGAGATAATCTCCATGCTGGTGTCTCTTTTGTGAAATCTTTTTACAATAGCGAAGACTTTTTTGTCTGTAATTACGGCGCACCCTATAATTTTAGTTTTTCCCAACAGACTGCTTCGTTAAACAACACACAAACAACGGACGAGCTACGGTTCTTCGTTGGCGGAAATCCTTCCGAGAAGACGTCCCTCGATCTCTCTATGTATATTGCCGGTGCGGATTACCACGTGCAGAACCCGAATGATCCTACCGGTGCAACCTTTACCGATGAGCGCTATACGTACACGGCTCCACGGCTTGGCTTCGTTTGGCGCCCAACGGCTGCGATCGCCATTCGCGCGGCAGCCGGTGGTGGTTTTGCCGAGGCTCCGCTCGGCGATCTCGTTGGCAGCAACGGCGTTCCGCAGCCGAATAGTCTGACGTCACCGAACTTCTACACTGTATCGTTGACAAACCTCAATTTGCGGCCGGAAACTTCCTTTGCCTTTGATCTGGGAACCGATATCCGGCTGCATCGAGGCGTTGTTCTTTCCTTTGACGTCTATCGCTCAAATCTGTATGGTCAGCTCTATACCTCAAGTACGCTGACCGGAACCTACACTGGCTCTGCAGGCACTCTTCCGCTCTATACAACACAATTTGGGAATCTCAGTAAATCCCGGTATGAGGGCGTGTTGCTCGACCTGAGCCATGATATTCCACACGGGATATACTGGTCGCTCTCGGGCGGTCTGACACGAGGCTATGTCGTGAGTGTACCACCTGGCTTCTATAATCAGCCAGGGCAAATTTGTAATGTTGCAACCAACACTAACTGCACGAATCAGACGGTTGTGCCGAACATCAACTTCAACGGAACGTTTGCGGCCTCGATTCCCTATGCACAAGGATTGGGAAGATTGGGCTATCGTTGGAATCCGGAGAAATATGTCGATCTGGTCGGAACGTACTACGGGAACAACAATACCTACTTCCGTTCGGCGTTTGTGGAGTTCGACGGAGACGTTGGCTATCCAATTACGAAAAATGCTTCACTTTTAGTAGCGTTCAGAAATATTACCGGCATCTACGATAATCCACTTCAAATCTATTCACCGTCGGATCTTAGCGGTGCTCCAACGATCAGCGGACTGCCCTATGTGCTGCATGGAGAGATGTATGGTCCACGGACGGTCATCCTCACCCTCGGAGTGCGACTGTGAGGGATATCCTCTTGGGACCGCTCGATGGTCGTGTCGCCGTTCGATTTACTCTGTTCTTCATCGCGGGATTCGTATGCCTGAGCGGTATGAGTTCTCTCACTGCGGCAACGCAACAAGGGATGCAACGTTTCACTCTTGCTGACGGGATCGGATTGACGGACTTTGGCTTGGACCCAGCCTCAGCGGTGCAGTTCTCACCTGATGGTACATACATCGCCGTCTATACCGAGCGAGGGCACTTAGACCTTAACCGTGTTGAGGATGCACTGCGCTTTTATCGCACACGTGACATCGAAAATTTCCTGTATAATTCCGCTGACTCACAACCACCGGCTCCCATATGGATTATCAGTATGTTTCATAAAGAAGGTGCAATCATCAGTAATTGGCGCTGGCTGTCGGATTCCAGCGGAGTTGCTTTTTTGCAGCGGATGGGAGACACCCAAAATTATCGCCTCTCGTTGGCCGATCTTAAGAAAAAAGTGATTGCACCCTTAACTTCGAGAGCGGAAAACATCACGGCGTTCGATATCCGGGATCGGCAACATTACCTTTATACCGCTGCCTCTCTCATCGTAGATCCCATAACCCTGCAGAAAGAAACGCAAGACGAACATCGGGCTCCTGTAACCGTGGGTACCGGACGATCTATTGGCGAATTACTCTTCGGTGGTGGCACGGGGCATCTATCTGGACCGAGCCGTTTGTGGGCAGTCGTCGACGGCGCGCGCTTTGAAATCAAACATGATGGCGCGTCAATTGATCCCGACTCTTTAGAAGAAGCGTTTGCATTGTCACCCGACGGCCGCTCAGTAGTCGCGGCGTTGCCGGTAACTGCTCCCGCGTCATGGGCAACACTATACCCGGCTCCGTATGTCGGCGATCCATTTAATCAGTTACAATCTTCAAGTCAGCTTTCGTACACTAGCCCTACAAGTCAATATGTTTGGATTGATTTACATACCGGTGTCGTCCAAAACTTGACGAACGCACCGACCGGCGAGAGTGCAGGGTGGGGTGCGGGTGAAGAAGCTACTCCCAGTTGGTCGAGTGATGGTCAGGAGGTCATACTACCTGGTACGTTTCTCGGCTCTCCAGATCATTCGTCTTCCCGGCCATGTATTGCGGTAGTTAATCTACACTCCAACAACCATACCTGTGTGTATACGTTGAAAGGCAATACTGAAACAGGGGGTGTCGAGGAGGGTTTCGGGTACATCGCTGCTTCCCGTTTTATAGGGAACGATAAGCAACGTCTTCTGGTTAGTCTTTTACAGCGGAACCTCCGCTCCGCAGCCGGTACCACCGAGTACCAGCGTACGGCAACTGGCACGTGGGAAATCGCAAAACAGTTTGACGGAATGCTAGCTAACAACTTCGGTCCCAGTGGGCTCGAAGTTACCGTGGAACAAGGGCTCAATGATCCTCCGCGTCTTGTTGCTGCGAACAAACAGGTATCGCGGGTAATCTGGGACCCGAATCCGCAACTTCAAAACATCAAACTAGAACCGGCCCGCGTATATACCTGGAAGGATACACAAGGACGCAACTGGGTGGGCGGCTTGTATTTACCAACCGACTATAACCCGGGGCATCGCTATCCGCTCGTCATTCAAACCCATGGTTTCTCGGCTTCAGAGTTTGAACCGTCCGGCTTTTACACGACGGCATCCGCAGCCAGAGCGCTGGCCGCTACGGGAATCGCCGTGCTACAAGTTGATGATGACAACTGTCCTACACTAACCCCCCAGGAAGTACCCTGCCATGCCTCTGGATATGAAGCTGCTGCAAGACGGCTGGTGACAGACGGCATCGTAGATCCGCACAATATTGGCATTATCGGATTTAGTCGGACTTGTATGTATGTGTTGCAGACGCTCACGAACAATCTTCTTCACTTCAAAGCCGCCTCGATCAGCGACGGCTACATGGAAACATATTTTCAGTATATGATCGGGAGCACCGGAGAAGCTGAAAGGATGATTGGTGCGCCACCGTTTGGTAGAGGGCTACGCCTATGGTTGGAACGATCTCCGGGGTTCAATCTTGATAAAATCAATACGCCGTTATTGGTAAATGCGGAAGGTCCTAGTGACGTGCTCTTTATGTGGGAGCCATATGCCGCCTTAAGTGATCTTCACAAGCCGGTAGACTTGCTCATACTCGACACGGATGAACACGTGATTTACAATCCAGTAGAACGTATGGTATCCCAGGGCGGCTCAGTAGACTGGTTTCGTTTCTGGCTGCAAGGCTACGAAGATCCCGATCCGGCCAAAGCAGATCAATATCGGCGTTGGGAGGGTCTACGTAAACTTCCATAAGCAGGTATTGGCAAAAGCTCTTAGAGTTTATTGATTCGTAGCGCCGGTTATCTTTGCTTCATTAGCCTGCTGCAATTTCCGCAAATCTTCCCAGCGTCGGTATTGTGCAGCCTTCGCAGGGTCCGGGTCCTCGTAGCCTTGCAGCCAGAAGCGGTACCAGTCCACGTTTGTTTGTTCCGATGCCCAGATCTCCCATGGCTTTACCAAAACGTGATGACCGGTAGGAATGGACATAAGATCCACGGGTTTATTTTGATATCGCAACTGCGCATAGATTTCCCACTCAACGCTCACAAGATTCCCAATCCCTTGATCTCCACCGAAGGAGCTAATCAGTAGAGGGGTTCGCACGCGATCGAGATTGAAGGTTGGAGCCTTCTTTATCCATACTTGGAGACCCTTACCAAAGGGTGGAGCGCCGTAGACGCTCGTGCCGTCAGGTGACGTTGCTCCCATGAAGAGTTCTTGGAAGTAACCGCCCGTTGTGGAATCCGCCATCGAAGCTGCAGCAAGAAGCTGCGGATGCGCAACCATCATGCTCTCGATATAAAAGCCTGTTCGACTCCAACCCGTTGCTCCTACGCGTTTCGGATCGATGAACCCCAAAGCATCTAGCCGAGTTATTGCTGATTCGATTGCCGGCACGTTATCGGGTAATTCTTGAGGACTTAAGGCATGATCCAAGTTTTCATTCATTTGGAGAACGATGATCCCGGCACTTGCAAGTGGTCGCGCAGCAAACACGCTCGCAAAGGGTCCGTCGCTCAAAAATCTATTTTGGTCGAATCCATGTGTCTGAATCACGAGCGGATACCGCCGACCAGCTATGTAATTTGGGGGTAGTACAAGCCCGGCTACCTCTTCATACCCATTGGGATCCCTCCAGCGAAAGACCGAGACTTTGCCGAGATTCATCCCGGCGAGTTGCGGATTGGGATCCCAGATTTTTTTGCTGATTCCGCTAGCGTGGTCGGTTGCCCACAGTGTCGGCGGCGTATTCATATCCTGCCGAACGGTGATGGCCAAGGGACCCTCCGCGCTTACCGGATCATTTTGTTTGATTTGCGCAACGTTACGGAGGCTCCACTTGCTACCACTGAAGTGATAATAGTACTTGGAATAGTTCCATCCAGACATTCCCTCGATGGATTGCGATCCAGGATCACTATTCCTCATGACTTTGAGTACAATATCATGTGTGGTCGGGCCAAACGCCGCGTTTACTACTTCCATGCGAGAATCATATTCAGGTGAGTTTCGCATATAACTATCGGAACTAAAGGCAACGCACGAGAACGCTCTCGAAGCTATATTCACCACTACGGCTAAACACGGAAAATGATGTTGGGGTAAGAATACATTGAGCAGTAATACGGCATTACCGGTCCGTGACCAGATCGCACCGGAGGTGTACAGCTCCGTTACGGGTGTAGCAAGTGGAGCGCTCAATAGCGGTGTCGTCCTACCGGTAACGCGATCGAGTAGCCCATACTCCGTAAGTGGGTTCCGATACCGGGCCTCATGCACATATGGCCTAGGCGGATGAATGCGATCCTGCGGCCGGTCGGGAAGGAAGCTCGCCCACGACGACGGCACATCCTGGGTTACTGGTAATTGCATAATGACATAACGCCCGTTCGGAGCTACTGAAAAAAAACTCCATACATCAACCGCGTTCAGCGATTTATCGAAGGCGCCAGCATATTGCCCGACGCGAAAATTATGAGAAACATCTCTTGAAGGAGCAGCTCCCAAGGTATTGATATCCAGGGTTTGCAGGTAGGCGTACCCTGCCGGACCACTCACGCTGCGTTTTGGAAAGAGATATGGCGGAACAAACGTCGTTACATCCGTGAGGTCGACCGCATCCCTGCCTATGGGCTCGCCCACGCGCTGCGTTTGCAACGGGACCGCTTCGTACATGATCTCATGCCCTGCGACGGCAAAATCGTTTACTATATACCCTACGGGTGAAAGTGGCTTCACAACACCCGAGGGGATATCTACCTCATAGAGACGATAGGCTCCCGAGGTACCACTCGCGGCTTGAAATACGAGTCCTTTGCCGTTAGGAAGCCACTGGAAGTTACCAATGACCTGTAGAGAGAATTCAGGCGGTGGTAAGGCCATCCGAGCGGCAAGATGCGGTTGTACCCCGTTAGCAGACCCTGAGGCTCTAAGAAATGCTCGCACCGCGGTTGTTGAGAAAACCCATATCGTTGATTCGACAGTGTCCGACTGGAGAATTCCTCGGGAGGTGACAACAGCAAAATATCGTCTATCCGGTGAGAATCGCAGGAGCAGCCCGGAATCAAGCGTGAAACCAGATAGTTCTAAATTTCCCTCCTCACTAAAATGGGACATGGCAATTGAGTCACGCACGGTAAAGAGGCGCTCGTGCGAAATTGCACCTTGAGTTAATATTGTTATACATGCGAGCGCAATGAATATCCCGGTAATATTTTTCACTTTCCGTTCTCTATCTCTTTCTTTTCCGATGTGCGTTAAAATGACAGACGAGTTGTTAAAATAACAGTGCGCGGGCCGTAATCTTCCCCAAAGAGCGGATAAGGTAAACCGGCAATAGTAGGCGCGCCAATCATATTGGCAGGTGAGAGGACCTGCCCCACTCCATCGTAGATGCCGGTAATATTTCTAAATGTCGCCAGGAGCGCAACATTCTTCATCAGTGGATAGCTCGCTTCCCCGTTCAGCTCAACGAACGCAGGTCTAAAATAGGTGTTGTTATTTCCGTAATATGTTCCCACCAGATCGATATATTTCTCAGCATTCCAGCGATACCCCAAGCTTCCTAAAGCCTGCGAATATGGAACGGAAACCCCATTAGTGAAAGTCCCATTAAAGTTAACCCCTGGCACAACAGTGACATTCGTGCAGTTTGTATTGGTTGATGTAATGCACGTAGCGCCTGCAACGTTGTAAAAGCCGGCGGGCAAACTCACCACATATCCTCTCGTTAAGCCGCCGGAGAGCGCCCAATAGATCCCATGAGGGGCGTCGTGCCGCAGATCGAGCAAAACTCCTTCGTAACGGGACTCACCCAAGTTCCCGTATTGCGTGACAAAGAGCGGTAGACCGCCGCAGGTAGGACAAGAAGCGTTACTATATGACGTCGAATTATAAAATTGTTCGTAGAGAGAAGTACGATATACGTCGAATGAAAGCACAGTATTGCTCCGCAGCCGTATATCCGTCCCGAGATCAAAACCAAACGACTTCTCAGGTTGAAGGTTGACGTTCGTCAGCGTTACTGTGCAAGCACCGCCAGAGCACAACGGTGTTCCATTGCTTCCCACGAGGTAATTCAGCGGCGCTTCGGCAAAGCCACCGCCCGCCGCAGCGCGAACTGCAACCGAGGCTATCGGACGCCAGACGAATCCCAGACGCGGAGCCGCATAACGGTACTTGGGATCTATATATGGCGTATCGGTATAATCGTAGCTACACGTCACATAATTGTATTGGAGTAGTGTCGGGTCTGGGACATGATAGTCTGCATTTGCGAAGTACATGGAGAGATCGAGCGAGGTTTTCTCCGAAAGATTCCCACCAACGAAAAGGCGCAATTCGTTGGTCGTCTGTGAAATAGCTGACGGCGTCGAGGAAGTGGTCTGGGGTAAACCATAAAGTGGACAAGCAAAAGTTGTCTCCGTTGGCGTATCATAATACGATTTCACAAACGAAACACCAATATGAAACTTCTCACCCAGCGGTTGTGTATAATTCAAGAGAAGATCGCGATTGTTGCTTGCTTGAGATTGGGAGTAATCATAATAGAAACTATTTATCGTATGTGTGCTACCGTTGAAATACGTGAGTGTCGTCGATCCATTGAGATAGCCGGCACCCCACAATTGCGTGACTACGGACGGGAGTGGCGTGATGACCTCTCTGCCGAATGTCCGATTTTGCAATGCCGCAAGGTGCAGTACACCGTTTCCGAATTTTACCGCGATTTTCTCTTCCAATACATTTGACGTTTGCCTATAGGGGAAGTTTGCAAAGCCGCAACTACCCTCATTAAGGGCGTACTGTCCGGGCGGAAGATTTCCGGTGTATCCAATGGGTGGAAGGAAGGTATCGGTACGATAATAGGGCGTACTGTTTTGCTCGGTGGCCGATGCTGCATAGAAAACCTCGATATTTATCGAAGGCGAGAGCATATAGTTTAATGCAATCGACCCGTTATGCTGATTCCACGCACTGCTTTGGTTTGCAGGACCAACAAGAAGTCCCTTCAGCTCACCATAAAAAGGATACGAACTAAGTGCATAGTTCGTATTTAACAAGGTATTTCCATAATTACAAGAAGGCGGCGAACACGGTGGGGTGTATGCAGAGAACGATTCTCCGTCTACGGCCAAAACAGGTAAAGGATCATTCGGAATGCCCGCACTGCTGATGGGGCCGGGACTACTATTGACACCATAGACGATCATGGCAGAAAGTTTACCAAGACGAACAGCAGCAAGTGCATTCGCAACGATACCACCGTAGGGATCGTTACTAACCGAGAGTTCATAGCGATTCTGGTTTACTATGCCCGGAGAATGCAACACGAAACTTCCACCTATTGAGTCGACGATACTCGGTGCATTCGCCCCCGGGCCGCGTACGATATCAGCCGAACTAAAACCATTGAGCGGGTAAACACTAATGTTGGTCCCTGTACCTGCTGGTGATAAGTTGTCGCCAAGGGCGCCATTGCCTATGAGTGGCATATCATCCAAAAGCGTTGCCGTTTCATAGGGAAGCGCACCATCAATCGAAATTTGAATCGGCACAAGCGGTGAATCGGGTAAACCTGCAACGACGTCGGATCCCCTACCTAAGCCGGCCTGAGCAACGCCAGGAATTTGCTCGAGAATTTTTCGCCACGAAGTTTCTCCTGTGAACGCCTCCGCCATCGGATTCACTTGCGTTATTGAAGCTGACATCACATTAAACTGCGCGGGTGCAGCGTTTTTAACTTGTGCGATTACCTTGAGTCCGTTGACAATCGTAGCATTGTATGTAATCGAAATGTTAGTATCGCCTTCAACCGAGAAACTGCGCGTCACGGTTCCTAGAGTACTCGCTTGAGCGAAAAGTTGGTATGTACCAAATGGCACGCCAACAAAAACGAAGAGCCCATGAGCATCAGTTTGGGTTGAGGCATTTTTCGGACCACTTAACGAAACTTTTGCATTCACAACCGGCTTCCCGGTGCTATCGCTGACGCTGCCACTTATCGTAGCGGAATTGGTTGGCGCTATCTGTGCGCTTACAAATTTTTGGCTACAAAGAACAACCGCTAGCAATATAATTGCTGCGCCGTATCGAACCGGCAATTTTAACACGTTTCGTCCTCACAACGCCGAATATCGGCAGAAAGCCAATTTCTTCACCCGCGCTGTAACTATACCAGATATCCTACACTCTTCACATCACGGAACCCGGAATGCGTCCGTCTCTGCAAGCTGGTGCCGAGAGCGTATTCCGAGCCGGTGCATTATCGCCGTCATGTGTTTTTCGATGGTGTTCTCTCTTATCGAGAGTGCTGCGGCAATTGCACGATTTGTTAACCCCTTCAGTGCGAGCAAGGCAACCTCGCGCTCCCGCTGAGTAAGCACTATATTTGAAAACGGTTCTTCGTGACGCACTTCCGAATCAATGCCGCGATGCTCTTCAGGCAGAATGGAGCGAGCGAGATCCGCATACGCATACCAGGACAGCACACCAACCTTCTGAGCTTTTAATAACTTTCGCGCTTGCGCCCGTGCCTCCTCAATTCTCCCATGTCGTTGAGAGACAAACATGTCGAAAAGCTCCCGTTGTAGGATCATATCTCCAAAACGATGGGTGGCTTCAGCTTTTTCCAAGAGCGTCTGGGCAAGAGCAATGTCGGTATCCGAACCAAACCGGGCAACCTCAATCGCTAGCTCTTGGCGCGCTTCTACTCCTTGCACCGCGTGAATCGCGCGGTGCAACAAAGAACAAGCTTTACTCATATCCCCGCGCGACACATACAAACGTACAAAGGCTACCGCTACATGTCCGATGAGCCCACTTTCACCAGATTGAAAGGCAAAACCAATCGCGCTGCTCTCCATGCAGCGTGCGAGCATCTGCTCGTCTTTCATACGTAGCGCGATTGGAATACCAACTGCGGCAAGCACTACTGCAACTTTTGGGGCTCGAACATCGTGCGCAAGTGCATCGAACACATATTCGTGCGCCCGCTCATAATAACCCATATACGCAAGCAGGTCGGCATACAGCAAACATAAATATGAAATACGCCACTGAATATTGTGCCGCCGAGCAAGGAATAATGCTTGTTCGTAGCCGGCCTTCGCAATATCAAGCTCTCCTAGATTTTTTGCCCACCAGGCATAATCTTCCCACGTCGAGCTTATACTGAAGCCATTTCCTCCGCGCTGAGCAGCCTGCACCGCCCGCTCAAAGTAGTCGCGAGCGTTGTCTGTTCTGCCGATGATCGTACTGTAAAGCGCTTGCTCGAAGTAGGAAAGAGATGGTACGTGCGGATCGTGTTCTTTAGTAGTATTCATCGCCTGCGTGCTCGCAGCGCTAAAACAAGAAGCAGCTTCGTCATAACGGCCGAGTATTACCAAGTACGAAGCCATCAAACCGTTCAGACGTTTCAGGAGGAGTGTATCATTGTTCGCTTCCGTTTGCTCCATCATTCTCGCGATCATAGGTAACACTTCTTCTGTTCTACATTCAAGCCAGCATTGCTGTCCTATTTGCTTGAGCGTTTCGAATGTTTTTTCGCTCGCCTCTGCAGTATTAACGGAGCTCTTCCAGAGATGTGCGAGCAGAGGGCTCTCATTTGTTACATCACCTTGAAGAAATACTGCGGAGGCAAGCCTTTTAAAAACCCGTTCGCGGTCCCCGTCCTCGATTTCCGGTGTCTTCAGCGCTTCTTCAAAATGCCTTACTGCATCTTCATAAAAGTATCGAGCGAAAGCATCGTTGCCAGCACGTTCGTGCAATTCCACAATACGATGCACTTTCGTGCGTTTTCGTATCACTGCGCGACGTTGAAGGGTACGTTGTGTCGCTTTCGCGGAGCACGCACCACATACGGAATGTTTTGCTTCCGGGCGTTCCGTGCAACACGTAATGCACAATCCTGCGGCATGTGCCCGCTTCCGCCGGTTGGCAACACGTTCATATGCCGTTCTCGTAACACGCACCAAGACTGGATTCGCCAAATTCATCCTTATTTATATTGAGACCGTAGCAGAGACATAAATAATGTCTCTGCTACGCATTATACAAGCTATGTTCACACGCCTCCCACGGCAACGGGTATATCTTGCGACCTTCGAGGTTGACGGGATAAGGAGCCAAGCCAAGTAAACGAGGCCCCGAGGCGAGCAGTTGGATGCACGGTGGCCCTACATATAACTCCGAGCGAGCTAGAGTCATAGGGAGGAGATGAGTGCGGCCGAGAAGGCTCTCTTTACAGTACCTCATGGATTAGCACTGTAAAGGGAGCTCAATGCCCAAAAGTAATGCCGAAATGGTCAGAGACAGCATGGCTCGGAAGCGGCAGTGGGCGCGGGAAACCGGCCTTTGTTGCGTCTGTTGCAAACAACGGCCTAATCCGGAACGCGCCGTTTGTGCATCATGCAATGCTGCAGTTGTAGAGCGGAAACAACGAAAACGCGAACGGGACCGGGAAGCGGCGAATATTCGAAGTATGATCGCGGAACATGAACGTGCCGGCGATGAAGCATTTACTCAGCATTTTTACGATGATGCAGTCCGTCATTTCGAAGCAGCTCTTGAAAAGTCGGGGATCGAGAATGCCGACCGGTTACGGCTCGCGGAGAAACTCGCCTCGGTATTCTTTTTCAGCGGCGATCCCGATCGTGCCAACCCATGGATGGAGCGCATTTTAGAAGGTTACCTCGAGGCAGATGCAATGAAAGAAAAAGCCATCGCTACGCTGACGGAAATTTCAGTGTATCGATGGCTCGATTGTCAGACAAAGGCTGCATTACCATTTGTTGCTCAAGCATTACGATTGGCCGAAACCGATCTGAACTCCCATTTGTATAAACTTATGAACCTTATCATGGTGGCTCGCTTGCTCGATCTCGGTCACTACGATGAGGCTAAGAAATTTTTGGAAGCAGCAGGAGAGATAACGTCTCAGGATACGGTTCCATTACCTCAGCTTTTCTCGATTGAACGAGCGATTTGTGCGGCAGCAGTAGGCAAAAAAAATGAAGCATTTGCGAGCTTCGAGGAGGCTGTCCAACGGGCCGAAGTACATCCTGACGGAGGGTATCGTTTGACTTCGGTCTTGGATGACTATGGGTTGTGGGCAACCGCCTTGGGGAAAATCGAGGTAGCGAAAATGTGTCATAAGCGTGCGCTATTTTTTGCGCAGCAGCACCAGATTCTGTGGCGCATCCCGTATCTTTCCCTGCGCTATGCCGACCTACTTGCGCGCATGGGGCAATACGAATCGGCATACGAATATCTCAATGATGCGCTCTCCTACGATATTCACGTGCCGCGGGTCGCTGTGATGACGGCATTTGTCGGTATTCCCATCGCGTTACATTTGAACGACAATGATCTCTTACAGCGGTGTGCGCAGGAACCTGCGATAGAACTCGTTTTTCAGTCCGGGGAAAATATGCTCATTGGGCGAATCGTTGCATCATTCGCGAGATTCTTTACCGCGCAAGGGCGGCTGAGTGAAGCGCAAGTGCTTATCCACCGTGCTCTTGGCGCAATACGCAACGTGGACTTGCATTGGGAGTTACCCCTCGCAGCAGCGCAATTTGGAACGGATACTGATGTCGGGCATGCGCGCGCACTTCTGGAGCAGCGAGCGGCGTTGCCTTGTGCCGATGTCGTGCGGGCGTTTCTACTACTCTTCGATGCAATCATTACGCGGCGGCGCGGGCGCATTGCCGAGAGCCGGGTCGCCGCCGCAATAGCGGCTGAGCAGTTCACTGCACTGCAGTGGCACGGCTACGTAGCGCACGCACGGGAAATGATCCATCCTTCTGCAACGCTTCGAACGCTTGTACAGCCTCAGGCAGGGGTGAAAAAATATGCGGTCCCGAGCATTATGCTTCCAGCTCTAACATTGCGCGAGCAGCAAGTAGCCAAGCTCGTATCAAAAGGTCTGACGAACCGTGCAATAGCTGCGGAGCTTTCGATCAGTGAAAACACGGTCGAGACGCACATGACCTCGATTATGAGCCGGTGGGGAATACGCTCACGGTATCAATTGGTCGACCTGCTCAGCGAGCCTGGGAGATAGTATTTCACATCCCGGATTCCGGGATGTGCTAAGTCGCGTGCTATGTTAAACTGCATCTCAGTTGCGGGCGGTGTAATTAATTTTTTCTGCTCTTTGAGCGTATTTTGGAGGACATCTGTGTCAAAAGCGATTGTACATATAAGCATCACCTTGCTATTCCTTTTCATGCTTATTCCACACAATGTCGCTGCTCAGATCGCGCCGACCAACAGTGCGACGATTAGTGGCAGTGTTAGTGACAGTACTGGAAAACCGGTTGCTCATGCTAAGGTTTCAGTGAGTGGCCCGAAGAATGCCTCAACACAGAGCGATGCACGTGGGTTCTTCGTTTTTATTGGAATGTCGTTTGGATCGTACGAACTTACTGCCGATGCGAGTGGTTTAGGGACCGCGACGCGCAACTTGATAGTTGAAGGCGATACCAACGTTGCGATCGAGTACAATACCACAATTGTCAATGGGCTCAAGGTAATCGCACAAGTTAAAAACATCGCGCCTGCACAATTCAATGTAACATCAGCTTCAATAACACAGGTGAACCCGATGGAAGAGGCGTTTCAAGGAGAAACTTCGTGGCGCAGGATTCTCGAACAAATCCCAGGCGTCGCCCAAGCCGGGTTATTAGGAGGACAAAGCCAGGTAGCCGGTGTACCTGATTCGCCGCTCGTACCGGTGCAACTCTCGATTGATGGTGCACTGCCATATGAAACGGCCACTCTTTTGGATGGCATGCCGCTTATTGGCGGCTCCTACAACTATACAGCGGGGAATGGCACCGATCTCGGTCGCTATGCGCTCAACGGATTTGATGCAGCAGACGTTGTGCGTGGTCCCGGTGCAAACGCGCCAAGCATCGTTGATTCGATTGGTGGAAGTTTCGTGCTACATTCTCCCAGTGTAGTAAGTAAAAACCATTTTGAGTTTTCGGTAAGTAACGATCCCTATGGTGGGATCGTGGCGAATGCGCTTATTGGCGTACGTTTCACAAGGCTTTCAGTAGTGGCAACGTACGGCATTAACAGTAGCCCGGGGCCGCTCAGCAGTGCGGGGATTCAAGGTCCCCCTGATCCAATTTTGACGGTCAACGGGCAATCGTTCTCTCCCTACAGTCCACCATGTTCTTCTCCTTGTTATTCCGGACAGTATCTTCTGAACACGAATTATACACTTAGCCAGTTTCCTTATTACGGGTATCAGCTAGGAATTCTCGAAGGAGGCCTCAATCAAACAACTTCCTGGAATCAGCATAGCGGCTCGATTGCATTGAGCTATGAATTCTCTCCTTCGATAAGTGTTGGGTTCTTTTACGCAGGGTTAACTTCGTCGCAAAACGGTGCCCCTACTAGCTTTACAAACACCTTTGTACCACCTGCTGGCTATGGCGAAAGTCTTCCTGCGGGACAATATATCTCTAATACTAGCTATCTTTCGGATTACCCATTCACGCAAACGTCGAGTTTATTGGAAGAGAAGGTAACCGCGCGACTTGGAAATGGTGTGCTCCGCCTCGCAGCTCTACAAAACCGGATATTCGAAGAATGTTCATTCAGCGAGCCTGCTTCTGCGGTCGTCCGGTTATATGGAGGCGGCTATCTGAACGGATCCTCAACGCTCACAATTTTTAACGGTGAAGCATATACCATAACTCTTTCGCCATTTAGTGTAATCACCCCTGAAGAAAACAGTAATAATCGCGATCTGTTAATAAGCTATGCGACACCGATCGGCGAGAAGTTCCATGTCGGTGCTTCGTTCGTGAAGTCTTATTACGACACTCCTCAAAGTTATTCTATACCTTTTTACGGTATTTTTTCGACTACGCCATCAGCGGTTTCGGAAACGACCAATGAGACACGTTTTTTCATCGGCGGCGATCCTTCAGAGAAGACTTCACTCGATCTCTCAATGTATTTCGCCAATGCGAACTATCACGTACCGACTGTATCGGGTACTAATGCAACGCTCTACCACGATGCGAATTATCCTTACGTTGCTCCGCGGCTTGGCTTCGTCTGGCGTCCGACTGCTTCGGTTGCGGTTCGGGCCGCGGCAGGTGGTGGATTCGCAGAGGCACCCCTCAATTATATTGCGGGAGGGGTAAGCGCGCCTCAACCGTGCTTGAGTAGCCCTGGATATTGCGAAAACACGGCTAACCTCAACCTCCAGCCGGAAAAGTCGTTTGGGTTCGAACTGGGAACCGATATCCGGCTGCCCAGGGATACCGTGCTCTCGTTCGATGTCTACCGCTCGGATCTATATGGTCAATTCTACAACGCAACGACGGTCAGCGCTTATACCATAGGTGGTGTTACATATCCGCTCTATACTACACAGTACGGTAATCTAGGAAAATCCCGATATGAGGGCCTCTTAATTGATCTGCATCACGACGTGCCCCGTGGACTCTATTGGACGTTCTCGGGCGGCTTGACTCGCGGCTATTTAGTGAGCGTACCTCAAAGTTTCTACAACAGTCCTGGTCAAACGTGCGACCTCGTAACAGGGGTAGGCTGCACGAATGTCAACGTAATGCCAAACATCAACTTCAACGGGACGTTTACCGGTGTCTCGGTTCCATATGCGCAGGCTCTAGGAGTACTTGGTTATCGGTGGGATATCAGAAAGTCTGTTGATATAACCGGAGTCTACTTTGGAAATAACAACACATACTTTCATCCGGGCTTCGTCGAGTTTGATGGACACATTCATTATCCACTGACGAAAATACTCTCACTTTCGGCGACCTTCCGGAACATCACTGGTATCTATGATAGAGCAATGCAAATTTATTCACCTGCCAGCGGTGCACCGACGATTACCGGATTACCTTACCCACTTTATGGAGAGCAATACGGTCCACGAACAGTGCTGATGACTCTCAATTTAAAACAGTAAACGATAACAGGATAATAGTGAATTAGAAAATGCCTATGACAAGAACCATCAAAACCCATTTAAAAATGCTTGTTACGAGCCGCCTCACCTTTGCTTTAGTTGGCTTTACGTTCGCCGTCGCCATGACGGTATTGTTCGAGCCGATAGTCATAGCGCAATCTCGTATCGCTACGACAATGGATCTCGTGCGCCTCAGGGATGTTGGGAGCGTTAGCGTTTCCCCAAGTGGACGGTACGTTGTCTATCAAGTTTATCAAGCGAATCCAACGACGAACACCTACTCCAACCAATGGATTCTCGTCGATACGACAACAGGCAAGAGTCGGATGATCGTCAGCGGCGGCAATCCGATCCTTACGTATGAAGATAATCAAGCATACGTCACAGACTACGGCGACGATCTTGCATACCTTGCACCCGTCTGGTTCTCGGATGACGCGTTTTACTATGTACGCAAGGACGACGGCCTCTTCTCGCTCCACCGGGCAACGCTGGATGGTGGCGATACACCGATTCAGGGGACAGTTGGAACGATCACTGATTTTCGCCGGATCGATGCAGACCACGCGCTCATCGTCACGTCCGCCCCCTCTGCTGCAACGCAGGCGCAGGCACAGCGAGATCTGCGCGACGGGTTCCTCTACTTCGGCCCGACGAACATTCAAGCGTGGCGTGGCATTCCACAGCGGACGCCGGTAGATGTCCCGCATTACTATGCCCTTAACCTGAGAACCAGGGCGATTCGTCCGGTGACAAGTACGTACGCCGGCGCCACTGACACGCTGGCGGTGTTTCGGACGACGCACAACGCATTGGCCACGTTGGATATTATGTATAGTCCAGATCGGAAAAGCATCGCCTTCTTCGCGCTTATGAAAAGCCACCATCGGACCGATCGTGCACTCTACGTATCTTCACCCGACGGAAAGAATGCAATCGCGGTCGTGCCACCCACTTCTATGCTTCCGCGTGCCGATTTCGTATGGTCGCCGGATAGCCGGCGTATTTACTATGTCCGGCAAGCCAAACAAGAGACACCGAGTACGACTGATTTATATGTTTTGGATATCGCGTCGCGGTACAGCGAACGCCTCACGAACGAGCATGGGTTCATCGATCGCTGCACGCTAAGTACCAATATACACGCTGCGGCGTGCACAGTCGAGTGGAACCTACGCCCGGCCGACGTCCTCTTCGTTGATCTTGTTACACACCGAACGCGCCTCTTGAGCGATCTCAATCCGATGTTCGACCAGCTCGTCTCTAGGACGCGCGTCCGGTTCCTCGTATGGCAGGATGGCTGGGGTAACAAGGTATGGGGCAAGCTTACCTACCCCAGCAATTATGTTCGTGGGAGGCGCTATCCACTCGTTATCCTTACCTATGATGCGATCGGATTTCAGCGCGGTGGTAGCGGCGACGAGTATCCGATTCTACCGCTATCGTCTAAGGGGTTCTTCGTGCTGAATACAACGTTGAATTCCCTCACCTATGATCCGGAAAAACACTCTCCCGCCCGTTTGCAATGGCTACTGCCGCAGCTCGATGCGATGAATCGCATCATCTCGCAGCTAAGCCGCGATGGTCTAATCGATCAGCACGAGGTCGGAATCGGTGGCTTGAGTTACGGCAGCGTAATGTCGCTTTACGCCGTGAGTCACTCGCCGCTCTTCCGTGCCGCCATCGCCTCGGGAACGTCAGCCCTTGATCCCATATTTTATTATCTCAAAGACAAAGGTTGGGATCAGGCGTTTAAAAATTGGGGGCTCGACGGGTCGCCATATGGCGCGAATTTGGCAAAATGGGAAGAGCTCTCTCCCGCCTTGCAGGCGGCCCAAACGTATGGAGCGGTGCTCATCAACGCGCCAGATGTGGAATATATTCCGGATCTACAACAGTACTGGGAACTGCGCGACCGCCGGCGGCCTGCAGAGTTGTGGGTCTACTCCGATGAGGAGCATACGAAACATCAGCCCGCGCATCGGCTCGCGATCTATAACCACAATATTGATTGGTACCGTTTCTGGCTGCAAGACTATGAAGACCCCGATCCAGCAAAGACCGCGCAGTATCGACGCTGGGAAGCACTTCGCAAATTGCAAGAGCAGGGCCCACACAGTCGCCACTAGCGTCCCGCGCCTATATGCCTCCTTAGCCAGGCATTGGCAAAAATTATTAGAGTTTATTGATTCGTAACCGTGGCTGCCTTGGTCTCATTGGCTTCCCGTAATTTCCGCAAAGCTTCCCAGCGTCGATACTGCGCGGTCTTTGCTGGATCGGGGTCTTCATAGCCTTGTAGCCAGAAAGGATCGGGGTCTTCGAGGGTCCTCTTGGGGCAGCCCGGTTTAGCAACGGAACTTAGTAGAGATGTCGATGGAGCCAACTAAAAATGCGATTCCACCAATCCTCTTGATCTGCAGGCGTATAATCAAGCTCAACATGACCCTCACCCGGATAGCGAACGTACGTCACTTCTTTGTTCAATCGGCGTAATCCGACAAACATCTCATCCGATTGTTGTGATGGAGATTCATCATCTGCTCCGCCTTCCAAAATTAGGAGTGGCGTCTGGACGCGATCAAGATGGAGAACAGGAGAATTTGCGATATACTTGTCGAGTGCGAGCCACGGAGTCGTTCCGATTGCGCCGTTCTCTCTCTCGAGCCAATCGATTCCTATTGCGTCGCCAAAAGAATCCATCGAGAGATAGAAGCTTACCAAATCCGATTCGCCGTCAATCATGATCGCTGCCTTGAACAGGGTCGTCTCCGTTATAATTCCAGCCACGTCATAGCCACCGGCGCTTTGCCCCATTACGGCGACACGCTGTTTATCTGCATAGCCTGCTTGCACTGCTGCCTCCACGCCCGAGACGACATCGTCGGTAATATCTTCCCGATGGTATCCCTCCCGAAATGGCCCATCCGGAAAGAGAACAGCATATCCACGAGAGGTTAGGAGCTGCATGTTGAACCATGCCAAGCCGAATGCGTTCACTTCATCGGAACCGTTTTCATCATAAACAAAGACGACGAGTGGATAGCGATGCCCAGGATGATAGGTAACTGGTAAAAGAAGACCGCCTCGCAGCAATTCACCGCGCTCCGAGCGCCATTGTAACACCGTTGATTTTCCAAACGCGTATAGTGCAAGCTGTGGATTTGTTTCGCCAAGTTGATGCAACGTGCCGGATGTATTAACGATCCAAAGTTCCTGAGGATGCGTTGCGCTTTCCGCCGCCACTGCGAAAGATCCATTTGGCAGCGCGACAGCCCCGGTATGTCCCCAAACCGTTAGCGTAAGATACATATTACGGACGGCAATCGGCACGAAGGTATGTGAGTCACTCGAGAACCGTTCAAGCCCCTGCTGTTTCGTCGCTGGGTTTCTTACAATCACATCGAGAGATGCGGCACCGTTGGATACTGTTATCCGGCCATCCGGCCCAGGAACAAGATCTAGTAATAGACGACCGTCCGGCTTTGCAACGAACATAAAGCGGCCATGCTCGTAACGCCATAGTCCTCGACGGTCGACAACATACGCACTATCGCCTGAGGCACTCCAACGCGGGCACGGCACGAAGTGGTGGTTTGGATCCTCGTCCAGTGCTTGCTTCACGATCGACCCGGATACAACATCCACGATATTCGCAGCATAGGTTTTACGAACACCACCGCCCACAGTTTCTTTCAAGCTGAACGTGATATATCCGATATATTGTCCATCAGTAGACCAGGCTGGCTGCGGGTAGAGGCTGCGGATTCCTCTGGTGACTACTTTATAATTTCCTGTACGGATATCGGCAACGCCAAGATCCAATACAGGTGCGATCACGGGAGCTGCCATAGCTCCCACCATATGGATGAGGGCCACATGGGTACCGTCCGGCGACAACGCAAACCTTACTATGCTGTCATCGGGTCCAAGTCTGCGCACTGCGGTCGACCCAGTAACGTTCACAACACCGACAAATCCAGGATAAAAGGGACGAAACGTCGGGTCGAGTCCACCAGGTGGCGGTGTAGCCGGTGCGGGTGTATATGCCAGAACAATTGGCGCCGCTCCCACTTGAACGCCGGGTGTAGACTCGGGTGCCACATTTGCAGAAGGATGGATGTTGTTTCCTACTGCACATTTGGCATCGCATGCAAGGTCGGCAAACTGCGCGACGATCGCGTTACCATCAGGAGCCCACTGCGGCGCACTATAGTACGGCGCCGCCGGAGAATCGGTAAGCGGGCGTGTCACGCCCGTAAGCCTATTCCATACCCAGACCTTGGGAACGCCGTCGCGATCGCTGTAAAATGCCAGCTTCGTTCCATCGGGGGACCAATTGGGCATCACACTCGATCCGGTGCCATTTGTCAACGCCTGCACGTTCCCAGTTCGCAGATCAGCAACCCAGATCGTGCAGCCGCCCATACTCGAATCGCTGAGTAGCGTCGTCCTCTTATCGCTGCTGGTGCGATTCTGTAATGCGTAAGCAGCGAAATGCCCATCCCGAGAGACCGCGAGATCGCCATCAAGGTAGAATTCGTTCAACTCCATGGTGAGGGGATTAATGGGGATTGGTTGCGTTTGGGCGTGCATACCTATCGGATCGAGGGATACTATACACAGTACAAAGAGCGGTGCGAGATATCTATGCATCAAATCTGTTTTCTTCACAACGAGACATTCGCTGTGACAATCACGGTTCGAGGACCATAGGGCAAGCCGTATAGAGGATATGGTGCTCCAACAACGGATGGTGCCCCGGTGGCTGGAACTACCAATTGGTAATCTTGGCCGTAGATACCGGTAATGTTTCTGAAGGTCGCGAGCAGCGAAACATTCCTTGTTAGTGCATAGCCCGCATGGGCATCAAATTCAATGAATGCGGGCCGGAAATATTCATTGTTGTTCCCATAGTATGTCGGTGCAAGATCGATATACTTTCCTGATGCCCAGCGATAGCCGACCTCGGCGCTGCCATTCGCATAAGGGACTGTGGATTGGAACTCTCCGTCGAAGTTAATTCCAGGAACAATGTAGGTATTCGCACAGTTTGAGCACGTTGCACTGTTGTAAAATCCAGCCGGAAAACTAACAACATATGCTCGCGTAAGGCCAAGGGCTCCATGCCAATATATTCCTTTCGACACGTCATGATGAATGTCGATATTGATGCCTTCGAAGCGCGATTGGCCCAGATTCTCGTATTGTGAGGTGTATAGAGGAAGGCCAAGGTATGTTCCGGTGAGAGTCGTTGAGCTGAAGAACTGTCCATACAGATTCGTGTGGTAAAGGTCGAACGAAAGGACCGTATCGTGATGCAGCCGGATGTCGGTTCCTAGATCGAAACCAAAAGACTTCTCCGGCGTAAGGTTGAGGTTCGTTTTATATTCTTGATAGAACGGACCACATAAGTACACGGCATTATGCCCGACGAGATTGCTGAGCGCTGGAAGCGCATAACCACCCCCTGCTGCTGCACGAATAGCGATATCCCGGCCCGCATTCCAGACGACACCGACCCGCGGTGCACTATATGGGAAAGTCGAACCTGCCCATGTATTTCCTGTTGGATCATTGGGATTTTGCACGTGATATGTCCCTGTCGCAAAATACCATGAAGCATCAACGTTGAGTTTGTCCGATACCGCAACGCCGGCGTGGAGACGTATCTCAGTTGTGGTCTCGGATGTCGCTGTCGGCTGACTATACGAATACGAACCCGATTCATCTTCATAAGGAAAATTATAATAGGATGTAACGTACGAAACACCGAAATTCGATCTTGATCCTACTTGCGTCGCGTAGCTCGCAAGAATATCTCGATTGTTAACCCATGCAGCGAAGTTTTCACTAAGCGGGGAGAAGACGAGGTTTGCTGGAGCTCCATTGAAGTTGGTCAACGTTCCTGGTGATGCAGCTCCTACATACCCCGTGCCGTAGAGTGTGTATGGGCCATTAGGGAGGCGATTCGAAGTGGGCTCTTGGACGAACGAGTTGTTTTGTAATGCTGCGACTCGCACAACACCACGCCCAACATATGCGGTGAGCTTCTCCTCCAGGAGACTGGAAGCTTGCTCACTTTCCTCACCAAAAGCATAAACGAAACTATACAGTCCCGCAGGGAGGTTTCCCGTGTAACCGGCCCCCGGTACAAAGTTGACGAGATATTCTGGGCCTGGTCTTGCCATGCTGGCCGACAATCCCGCATAAAAAATTTGCGCGGTGATCGAAGGCGTAATATCGTATGATAGTGTGGCCGATCCGCTGTGTTGTGTCCACGCCGTGTTTATTGGAGCACCATCAAAAAGGAGTGCACTTTGAATTACATAGTTACCATAGGTGTATTGCGGTGGTCCGGAAGGGTATACGTAGGTTGAGCAACCGAAATAATATGGTGAACCGCAGCCTTGAAACGTTTGGCCATTCTCCGTTACGAGAGGCCACGAATAGGCCGCTATCACGTTACGGCTTCCAAGAGGACCAGGACTGTTGTTGATACCGTAGGTTATTGTTGCGGAGAGCCGCCCAAAGCGCAATTCGGCCTTTGCATTCGAGACAATACCGCCGTACGGATCATTGCTTGCAGAAAATTCAAACTGGTCCTTTTCTATTCGTCCAGGTGGATGAAGAACAAAACTTCCGCCGATAGAATCAACGATGCTCGGTGCATCTGCTCCAGGACCACGCACCACGTCCGCCGTGTCAAAAGTCGACATAGAGAGGGAATATAAATCTGCTCCGCCGCCGACGTTACAGGTATTTGAGAACGACGTGTTCGCAAGCGGCATTCCGTCGAGCGTCGTCGATGTTTCATACGGCAATGCGCCATTGATTGAGAGGACGATCGGCTGAATCGGCGAGTCGGGTATAACAGTGCCTACACCTAAACCACCGTACAAACTGCCGCCGACCGTCACACCTGGAATTTGATCGAGCAATTCTTTCCACGAGGTATTCCCTTGAAATGCATAATCGCTTGGATTGATCGAGGCGATGCTGGCCGACGTAACATTGATCTGCGCACCGGCACTGTGGGTAGATACACGAGCGATCTCTTTGAGCCCGTTTGTTGTCTGTGCTACGTACTGAATCGCTACGATGATGTCGCCCTTAACGGTGATATTATCGCGCGAGGCCGTGCCGAGTGTCGGCGCAGTTGCCGTAATACGGTATGTGCCATACGGTACGCCCGTAAAGACAAACATGCCATGCCCATCGCTCTGCGCCCTGAGGTATGCGCCGGCACCATTCAGTTGTACAGCGGCACCCACGACGAGTACCCCATCGGATTCCACAACCGTGCCGGTAATGGTCGCGGTCTGGGCTGCGGATTGCTGGACGCCGGGCGCAATCTGTGCGGCAGCACTATATGGAAAGAGCGCGAAAAGACACATGGGTACAATGCTTATGCGAAAGATCACTTTGAACACAGCCATCCTCCTCGAAATGCCGATGCCTCACGGCCAACGGCAATTACTAGTTCCCGCGCCTTGCATTCTATCAAAGAACCACATGCCGCACATTACGGAATCCGTAAGAAGACCGGCAGACCTAGCCAACCCGGATCCCTGAATCTTTCTCTACGTCAGGATATGCTATTGCATCTGCAAGTTGATGGCGAGAGCGGACGCCGAGCTTGTCCATTACCGAGGCAACGTGCTTTTCGACTGTATTTTCACTAATTCCAAGCGTATGAGCGATTGCGCGATTGGTCAAACTTTTTAATACCAGCGTTGCCACCTCACGTTCGCGCTCAGTAAACTTTGCCTGCATATGCGAAAATGGTTGTACAGGACGCAACCTTGAAGCCGGTGATGATTGCTCCGCAATGGGGAGCAATGACCGAGCGAGATCGGCGTATTTTCCCCATTGAAATGCATCGAAGCGAGTTGCCGCCTCGCGGGCATACGCATGGGCATCTCGTCCCTCCCGCTGCGCAACGAATGCGTCGAAGAGCTGCAAATATGCTTCGGCAACTTGTGCTCCAGGCCGTGCAATGCGCGCTGTAAACATTCTACGAGCCTTCGCGAAATCTGCCTTTGCTCCGCAGCGAGCAACCTCCAGCGGCAAAGGCCACGCATCTACCGCGTTATGCGCGGCTTCTACGGCACGATGAAGCAATGTTCGTGCCTTTGTAATTTTTCCTTGCTCGACATACCAGCGAGCAAAAGCCGCCGCTACTAACCCAAGGCGACCTGGTTGACTTGAAAGAAAAGCCCGATCGATAACATGTGGACGCACGCATTGTGCCAAAGTTGTCTCGTTCTTTACCAGCAATGCGAGCGGGATGCCAATATAGACGATCATTTGGTCTAAAATAGCACTGTGGGCATCCGAGGAAAGTGCTTCCACCAGATACTCATGTGCGGCTGTGTATTCTCCCATATACATGAGGAGTTCTGCATATTCTAAACAATATTGCGGTATGAGCCAGGCAATATTGTTACGCCGCGCTGCCAGCAACCCATGCTCGAGATGAGCCTTAGCAAGTTTTGTTCGGCCAAACATCAGTGCGACGAACCCATAGTCAGACCATAGACCAACCGGGCGATATAAATCTGTATCCTCTCGAATGATCTCGACGGCACGGTGGAAATTCGCAAAGGCTTCTTTTTCATGACCCAGCCCGGCAGCTACTAAGCCTTTTTGTATATAATATCCGATGTGAATTCGTACGTTGTGAGTTTTGCTATGTAATCGTTCGATCTTATGCAGATAGCGTTCTGCTTCCACAAATCGATCTAACTGCGCTAATGTATTAACCATCAGAATGTGAGCCTGCTGCAAGAGCTCCGGGGTATTGGATAGTTCGGCGAGGCGAATGGCTCTGCGCAACACCGGAATTCTATCTTTCGGTCTGGAATCGACCGAAAGCTGTCGTGCAACACGGAACAGCGTCTTGATATGTTCTGCGCCACGTTCTGGATGCGCACGATATATAGGCAGCAGACGACTGTTAACGGCATGCACCGCCCCAGGTTCATTACCGACCCACAACACCTCAGCAAGCTTTTCCGAGAGACGCATCCAGGCCGATTCATCGGCGTGAGGCACGTGCAAGGCATCCTCATAATGCTGTGCAGCGGCTGCATGAAAATGATGCTCGCGCGCTACATCTCCGGCACGTTCGTGCGCCTCGATGATAGCTGTAGGTCCACGTTGACGTAACTTTTTGCGCTGTGCCTTTTTTCGTACTTGCACAGCAACTTTACACACTTCACAAACGCGAAGGCCTCGAAGAGGCTTCACATTGCAGCAGGTAATACAGAACCCTTGTTCCCGTGCGCGCATCCGTTTGCGTCGCAAACGCTCGGCTGAGGTTGCCACGTACTCCATTTGGATACGTTACAGACCAATCCTGCAAGGGTCTGTAACGCCGCACAGGGTCACTCCACCATGCATGAATCCTATCCAATGCACCCTCGGCCGCAGGGGGGCCATCTTGGAGCCTCCATCGACAC
>Ga0207065_1012_pt1 | contig 42614 bp, 46 predicted proteins | sample Alteio_BWMinCont_27_FD_153492 | JGI IMG/M metagenome (GOLD analysis project Ga0207065, IMG submission 153492) | Enriched cells from forest soil in Barre Woods Harvard Forest LTER site, Petersham, Massachusetts, United States -... | ecosystem: Environmental > Terrestrial > Soil > Temperate forest >...
ATTCTGGCGTTGGAGAATTGGTCAATAGGTCAATATGCCGAGCCAACAAGCCTATAAGCGCATCCTCATCAAGCTATCTGGCGAAGCATTTCTTATAGAGCAAAAGTCGGGAGTAGAACATAAGGCTGTTCTCGCCATTGCAGAAGAGATCAAGAAAATCCAAAGCCTTGGCGTTGAGATTGGTATTGTGATTGGCGGAGGAAACTTCTTCCGCGGCATCCAGGCAGACACCCTTGGCCTGAAGCGCACTCCTGCCGACCAGATTGGAATGTTGGCTACGATGATGAATGGCATCATTTTGCAAGAGACCTTGCAGAAGATGGGGGTGCCCTCTCATCTATTTAGCGCGATAGCCTGCGATTCTTTTGTAGAGCCCTATTCATGGCAGAAAGCCCTGCGCTATTTAGCTGAAAAGAAAGTTCTGATTTTTGTCGGCGGCACATCCCACCCCTATTTTACTACAGATACTGCGGCTGCTTTAAGGGCGGCTGAGATTGAGGCAGAGGTCTTATTCAAGCTGACTAAGGTGGATGGGATCTATGATAAAGATCCTAAGCAGCATGCAGATGCTGTTAAGTACAAAAAAATCACCTATGCTGCTATTTTAAAGAATGGTTTGCAAGTCATGGATCTCTCAGCTGTTGCTGTCTGCCAGGCGAATGACATTCCGATCTGTGTCTTTGATCTCTCAAAAAAGGGATTTTTGGAGAGGGCGGTCAGAAGAGAAGAAGTGGGCACCTTAGTTACGGGAGGGGATAAATGAGCGTAGAAAAAGAAGTCAAGTTAGCGATGCAGCAGGCTCTGGATCATTTCAAGCAAGAGTTAAAGAATCTGCGTACTTCGAGGGCTAATCCTTCGATGCTTGATAGTGTGCATGTGGAAGCTTATGGCTCGCATATGCGTTTGAAGGAGTTAGCGAATGTCACAGCCCCTGAATCGAGGCAGCTCCTGGTTACGCCTTTTGATCCTTCGACGGTGCATCTCGTTGCGAAAGGGATAGAGGGTGCGAATTTAAATCTTCAGCCTAAGGTAGATGGCCATGTGATCCGCATCAATATTCCGTCGATGGATGAATCGGTGCGCAAGGAAATTGTCAAATTGTGTAAGAAGAAAGCGGAGGAGTGCAAGGTGCAGATCCGCGAAGTGCGCAGGAAGTTTAACGAATTGGTGCGCAAGCAGAAAGCCGATGGTACGATTCCTGAGGACATGATGAAGAAGTTGGAGAAGACGATTCAAGATGCGACGGATAAGTTTTGCAAGGATATCGATGCGTTTTGTGCAGAAAAGGAGAAAGAGATTCTTGCAATTTAACTTGCTGAGAATGTGGTAACTCATTAAACTTGATCTCGTTTTAGCCAGAAACCTGTAGGACAGAAGTAACACTACCTGCAGATTATAATGGCCCCATCGTCTAGTCAGGTCTAGGACACCGGATTTTCATTCCGATAACAGGGGTTCGAATCCCCTTGGGGTCACATTTTTTCGAGACTTTAGCTCAGTGGTAGAGCATCTCCCTTTTAAGGAGAGGGTCGATGGTTCAAATCCATCAAGTCTCATTTCTCTATCCCCCTATTTACCAGCAACTTGCCCCACATCAAGCAGAAGCCTTATATATGCTCGATCGTAAAGGTACCAGCTCCATTGTCATCACCAGCAGCATCAGAATGTTCGAAAGGAGCGGAGGAGCCGAATGATTCAAGCAAGTATTTCTCCTTGCTCTTTTCGGTGAAGACATCCACGTCTAAGGCTTGGCCCCGCTGATGCGCATATTTTTGGATAGTAGCGTTAAAGCGATGCGCTCCATAACTGGAGTAGGTTCGTTCGAGATAAAGAGCAGGCTTCTTAGTTGTACGGTTCCAAAGCAAGCGGAATACCCCTCGCGCAATGGTTCTATTAGTTATGGGATCTTTGATTACGATCGCTCGGTTTTTACCATCGGTTGCATAAGCTAGAGCGCGTTTATTCGACTGTGACCAACCATATATCGTTTGGCAGCCGCCGCCTTCGCTACCCAGAAGGATAAGATCTTGAGGATCATTCGAGTCTAAAATCACAAAAGGTTTTGTATCGAGCACAATCTTTTCACTTTCACCCTCCTTGTTCCATTTTGCGATAAGATCAGTGGATACCCCACGGTTGAGGAGTTCGTTTATGTGCGGATTGTCTTTATAGCGGAAAGATAAGAATGAACCATCCAAGAGCGATTCTATCCATTTTACATAGTGCTCTGCAAGCAGCCGACCACCGGCCTCTGTTGACACTTCCTTGATTTTTGTAAAGTAGGTAATCAGTGCATATGGATCTCTCCAGCTACTGAGAAGGTGATCGATTTGCTCTTTATCGATAGCTTTGTTGGATGCAAGAGCAGCGATAAAAGTCTCTGTACGTAGATCTTTTAGCTTTTTGGTGGAAAACATTTCTTCTGTATTTAAAGTCGCAGGGGCAAGAATTACCATATTCGATAAAAGGAGGGCTCTTTCAAAGAGGGATCCCTTACCATCACAATCGTGAACTAGATGGTTGATCAGAAGGTGTTTTGTTTGATTGGATACGCCGAGCGTTTGAATGAGGTTTAGAAACGTCGTGAGCAATCTGAAATTTTTCCCATTTTTAAGATCCTTCCTGTGATGCAGAAGCGGTTGTATCCATTTTTCATAAGTTTCAGCACTGGGCTCTAGTGCGGTGAAAAAAGCCGTTGGAATCAGATGGGGTAAGATCCCGCCGCTATCCCGGTTGGGGTCCTTCTTATTACTGTTGTTTTTGCACGTCTTTGCGTTTGGTCTTGGAGCCATTTTCGATGGTGAGATCCCGCTGCTATCCCGGGTGGGGTCATTCTTATTATTGTTGTTTTTGGACGTCTTTACGTTTGGTCTTGGAGTCATTTCCAATGGTGAGATCCCGCCGCTACCTCGGCTGGGATCCTTCTGATCTCGGCTGTGGTCCTTCTTATTACTGTTGTTTTTGCACGTCTTTGCTTTTGGAGCAATTTCCAATGGTGAGCTCTTGCCTCTATTACTGTTATTTTCGTACCAAAGTTCAAACTTATCTCGGCTGGGGTCCTTGACTGACCGATCTAAAAATGCGTTCATGATGAATTTATAAAGGTCATACCATTGTGCGGAATTGCCTAAATCCGAAAAGTGTTTCGCCAGATCAGCAAGGGCTTCGAACTTTGGATCTTTGCATGAAAACTTGAGGCTCTCAGCTACAACATTGGACATGCATTCCATTTTGATTAATAACCGAAGCTCTTTTTCATGCTTTTCAAAAATTGGCTTGAAGGAGTCGGTCATTAATGGCCATATCTGATCTTTATTCTTCGACGTCAATTCAGAATAGGCGGACGACCATTCCATTAATTTTTTGCTATTTTCCAAAGAGCCTAAGGGCTTGCCACGAATATCTTTTAGACCTATGAGCCTCTTCGGGTCGCCTATAATTCGCAAATATTCAATCTTAATTTTTCCTTCTTCCGTAAGCTCTAATGCATCGATGTCAATATCATGAACTTGTGCAGCAATATCTATAATGTGCTCTTTGGTAAGTTTTGCTGGGGTCAGATAATCGCTTGCGTTAATTTTATTTTTTAGAATTAATTGATATCGAGTCCCTTCTTCGGGGATAAATTCTGGGGTAACGAAGCGGAATACTTTTTTGCGTTCGGCTAGTTTTTCAGCTATTCCTGAAATCTGGCTTGAGGTTAAATTTGCCATGTTGCAAAGGTTGCGAAAATTACTATGACTGCTATCTTTTGCAATCATTGAGATGATCTCCAATCTTTGCTCTGGGCTCAAGATCAGTTCCTGATACCAAGAGGGAATATTGTTTTCGTAAGCCCACCCGCTCTCAAGTTTCTCTTTTGCAAATGCAAAATCGCGCTGTTGACGTTCGAACAACGTTTCGGGGGGCGCATCTAACCTGGCAGTCTGCCCCTTCGCGGGGCTTTTGTCCGAAACTCTATTCGCAAGGGGGGGCAAAACAACCCCCTCAGTACATGTTCTTGCTAAAGCGACATGGGCCGTTTGAGATGCTCTGGATTCAATCTCTGGTGCACATGGCTCAGATATATCATTTGGCGAGGTTCTAATACATGCATTTGATATAATATTAACTGCCATAATCACCTAAATTATTTCATTATATTATATAATAAATTATTTTTTATGTCAATTTAATAATATTATTATGATTTATAAATACCGACTTTCTATTTGTATTGTAAGTTACTGAATGTCAATGAGAAAGTAAATAAGCTGACGCATATCAATTTGATTTTAAATGACTTATGTATACACCTAACGTAATTCAAAAATTGGGATTTGGGCACGCTACTGCGCTCTGGGGTTATGCCAAATTCTGGTGCAAAAATGGTGCACTGCGTTGTTTTGCATCCGTGAAAATCATTTGCATTCATCAAACAAACTGCTTAAAATCTTGCGGATAAAAATTTGGATAAAAATGGGCAGACTGAGTTTCATCTCTTATAAGTTTCTACTCTAAAGTATTCAAAATTATTTTTTTATTACAAAAAATGTTAATTATTTTAAATTGTATTTTATTAATAAATAGTTTATAATTTGCTATTATTAATAAATTAAAAATAGGAGGTAAAATGTCAGCAATATCAAGAAGTAATTGGGTAGGGTTAAAGTCAGATGAAGTAATGCAAACACTCAAGACAACAATTGTGAACAAAACAGGCGAAGCAGTTAAAATTGATGCGACAAAACTAATAGAAGAATCTGTATTAAATGTGAAATTTTGGGCAGATAATAGTGCTATTTCTGCAAAAAATCTCGAGAAGAATCTAGCAGTTTTAACTCTTCATAAAAAAGATAATAAAATTACTTTTGCATCTGTATTTCTGCCTAACACCACCACGGCTATAGTTCCAGCTCAGACCCTCACCCTTAATTTTTGTCATCCTGCACAAATAAATTGGGATGAAGAAAAACAGAAAAGTTAGCTTTCTCTTTGCTCAAACACCCTGCTGCAGGGTGTTTGAACATCAGATCTTTATATACTGCCCCGCTTAGTTTTTGTGAATTTGGACTGGCTCCGACTTTGCCAAACGACTTCTTTTCGCCCTTCGGGCCAGTTCGCTATCGCTCACCTGCTCTGCACTGCGAAAGTCCGCCTGGACTTTCTCGTGTCTCCGCAGCCCTTCCTTACCAGGAATGGTGCTCCTCATGCGAAGCCCTTTGGCTTTGTCTCGCAGAGCCCAAATTTCACACAACCTAACCGGTCTCAGTATAAAAGATGCTTTACAAACTTGTTTGATTTGTTTAAATGAGGAATTGTATCACTTATTTTATAGGGTATGTTATGAATCGCAAACAAGTTTCAGGTATCGTTCTTCTTTTTTTAGGCATCATTATGACTATTTTTGCCGTCCAATCTATGAACCGCATCTCGCCAAACATGGCCGACGCAAGAAATAGGTCTTGCTGGAGCAGCTGCGAGGATCGGATGATGCAGAGATCTCGAAAGCATCCCAGGGTCATGTGGAGCTTGATGGGAGGCATCGCTTTAGGCGTTGTCGGTGTAAGCATGGCAGCCTTTGGCGGCAAAAAGAAGAAGTAGTGCCAGTAAAAAAGTATAAGGCCCTTGCAATCGGCGCTCCATGTATGAGAGAAGACACCACCCCTTACTGCCTTTTAGGGCCTTTCTTAAACGGGTTATCTACAATCTTAGCATCGCTTTTGCGGTCGCCCTCTCTTCCCTTTTTTTAGGCATGCTTGGATACCACCATTTTGAAAGCATGGATTGGATTAGCGCCTATGAAAATGCGGCGATGATCCTATCTGGCATGGGTCCTGTAGATACTCTGCGTACAGAAGCCGGAAAGGTCTTCGCTGGAAGCTATGCCCTTTTCAGCGGCATCATTTTTCTTGTGGTCATGGCGATCATTATTGTCCCTCTATTTCACCGCTTCCTTCATAGATTCCTGATTGAAAACAAGTAACGGTAGTCCTTCCGAAAAAAGTCTATTGAAAGAAAAGGCGGGATCAGCCCGCCCTAATGGATTAAAGACGGCTAAATAGGATAGGCTGGTTCATTTTAGGAGGCACGCTTATCTGTGGCCTTTGTTGAGTAGTATAAATTGTGTGGAGAGTTACTCGGTGAGGGTGCAAATGCGATGTTTGCTGACTATTACTAAATGCTGTTCCTAAAGCATCACCAAGATTGTGGGCTGGCTGAGTTGATGTTCCCGTTGCACTATCCATTTGAACGGTGAGCGATGGGGATTTGTTGGCATCCTTTGCAACGAATATAAGATGAGATATATGGTCTGTCGAAAGTTTTAGAGGAGGAATATTGACAGAAGTTATTTTTTTTGAGTTTGGATTGTAGCTGAACAAGTGATACTTACCTGAAGCTAAAAGCATTTTTCCATGGTGTTGCAAGGCTTCAGGAGACGTCACGGGCATTCCAAAAGATTGGCCTCGAACCATGTCTGAATTGCGATTAAAATTGTGTGTATAATTATAGATTGTTAAATTTTTTTGGTTATTATTTGATAATGCGCTCATTTTTACCTCTTATAATTAATATTGATATGTTAAAAAATTATTCTATTAGTATAATTTAATTATGAATTTAAGTAAATGAATATTAAAGTTTAATTTTTTAATAATTAAATTAAAAAAAATCTTTTATTTTATATCTTGACGAACTTCGATGATGGCGCCAGAAAGGCTCTGATTCTTAAGTAGATGGATAACCGACTCTGCGACCTTTCTAGGGGAGAGCAGCTCCTCGCTTTTTTCAGCGGGAAAATTGGAGAGCCTCATCGAGGTGTTTGTCCTTTGCGGAACGAGGACATTGACCCTCAGGTCGGGCCTTTCCTCGGCCAGGGACTGGGTGAAGTTGACGACAGCTGCTTTGGAGCTGGAATAGATCCCATAGTGTTTTCTTCCGCGGGAAAAAGAGGAGGAGGCAATATTGACAATATGGCCGCCTGACTTGATTTTTGCTGCCTTGCAGACATGGAGAAGCCCTGTAAAATTGACGGCGAGAAGCTCCTCCATCTCCCTTATCTTCAGCTTGTCAAAAGGTTTTAGCATCAGGAATCCCGCTGCATTGATCACCCCATCCAAGGGCCCATAGAGGTCAAAGATCTTTGTAAACGCCTGCCGGATGGTGCTTTTTTTTGTGAGGTCGCAAGAAAAATGGTGCGTGTTTCTTGCAATCGCAATAGGAAGCGCCCTCTCCTCCTCGAGCAGCAGGCAGATCCATTTTCCAATCCCTCCTGTTCCACCTACAACGGCAAAGCGTTTGCCTTCGAGAGATCCCGCGCAATCATTTCCATGAAGAGGCTGTTTACGCATCCGGAAGATCTGCTCCGCAAGAAAAATATCCAGCTCTGTTGTGATTTTAATGTTGTCTTCACTGCCGGAGACAATGGGCACGCTATGTCCTTTCTCCACTAAAAGCCTGCAATCGTCAGAGAAGTGCAGCTGCTTTTTCTCTGCAGCTTCGCGGTGGGCTGCCAGGATCAGCGGCAGGGAAAAGCTCTGCGGGGTTTGCCCGCGCAGGTATTCGCTGCGGGTTGGGATCGAGTTGATTTTATTTCCTTCTACGCTATGGACAATGGTATCGGAAGAGGGGATACAGGTATTGGCGGCCTGAAAACGGAGCGCTGCCTCGATATTTTTTTCGATGATTTCACGGGAGACGAAGGGGCGTACGGCATCGTGGATTACGACAATGTCTATTCGGGGGGAGCAGGCCAAAAGCCCGAGATAGGAGGACTCCTGGCGTGTGGTTCCTCCTGCCACTACCCTGATGGCAGGATTCTGCAGAGGGGCGAGATCCTGCTCCACTTCGGCGATCCAGCCCTGGTGGCAGGATAGGATGATCTCCTCAAAAAAGCCGGAGGAGAGAAATGCCTCTAGGGTATGCAGGTAGATTTTTTTTCCTGCAAGGCGGTGGAACTGCTTGGGCAAGGAGCTGCCGAAGCGGATGCCAGACCCGCCCATCAGCAAAAGGGCGGCAACACGCCTCTCTCTATCCATTGGTATCTCTCCCGCAATATAGGGAGAATATACCCCTTTGCCACTTAATTTTTAAAGAATGATAGTAGATCCTGCTTGAATTTTTTATGGGCTATGCGGTCTAGGTAGTACATATGCCCGCCTTCATAGTAGTGCATTTCGACCTGGCGCGTGTAAGCCTCAGGCAGGTCGAGATGGCTGAAGGTATATTCAGCAGCGGCAAAGGGGGTTGCCAAATCGTAATAGCCGCTGCCTACGAAAATTTTCATCTCAGGGTTAGCTACCATCGCCCATCGCAGCTCATCAAAAGTGTTCAAAGTAGTGATGGAGCGGGGCAGGGAGAAGTACCATCTGGCATTGGCCTCTACACTAAAAATCTGGTAGGGGGCATAATTTTGCTTGCACTCGAGCTCCTGCCGCATGTAGGCATGGATAGCGCCTGTAAAAATGCCTTCGATAGCAGTCATGCTGGGATCAGCCAGGCCTTCCGATTGGATGGCGCTTGGGAGTAGATTGAAGTGGGGACAGGTGTGTCTGCTGTCCATGCGGCCGATGACCTGCTGCTCCTTCCCTAATAGTTCAAGGAGGAAGTGGATCTCTTCAAAATGAGGATAATGTTTTTGCAGCACCTCTTTTTCTATGCCGGTAAAAGAGGAGAGTTTTTCCATGATCTCCCTCTTTTTTTTCTCTGGAAGCAAGTTTCCTTGCGAAAGGGCAGGTAGCAGCTCCTCGAAAGCAAAGGCTCTGGCTCTATCCATCAGCATTTCAAGAGGCTCTTCTGTCAGAAGTTTTTGATGGTAGGCAGCTGCTGCGGAGAAAGAGGGGAGAAAGAGAACCTGTGGCAGGCAGTTGCCTTGGGAGAAGAGAAATGTTTGATAATCGATAGCTACGGAAATAAGGATAATGCCATTCAAATAGATCCCATGTTCTCCCAGAAGGTATTTTGAGAGGCCGGCAGCTCTCGTCGTTCCGTAGCTCTCCCCAGCCAGGTATTTGGGGGATTGCCATCTGCTGAAAAGGGTCAGGTAGTCGCGAATAAAGTCTCCCACTGACTGAATGTCTGTCCAGGCTGCATAGAATTGCAGGTCATCTGCCTGAGCCGCCTTGCTGAATCCCGTGCCGATGGGATCGATGAAGACGAGGTCCGTTGTATCTAAAAGAGTCTCTTCATTGACTGTCCAGCGGTAAGGGGGAGATCTGGTTTGCCCCTCTTCCCTGTTCAAGATGCGTTTGGGGCCGAAAGCTCCCATATGCAGCCAGACCGAGGAGGAGCCGGGCCCTCCGTTAAAGACAAAAGTAATCGGTCTTTCTACTGAGGGTTCACCGCTCTGCTTAGCATAGGCTGTAAAACAAATGGCGCCCAATACGTTTCCTGAAGAGTCGTAGACATCTAATGATCCCACCGTGGCTGTATAATCGAGCCTCTGGCCTCCGATCTCTATCGAATGCTGAGAGACTTGCATCCGTTCAGGCGAAAGGCTCCAGGGAGAAGAGGCAAAGAGAAGAAAAGGAAGAGAGAAGAGGGCGAGAAAAAAATCTGTACAGCGCATAGAAAAACCATCAATTGGTAAAAAACTGGCTCAAAATGTTAAGAAAAAATAAAGTAAAAGGCAAGCTTTGAAAAAAGGTGAACCTACTTCATTTTCCAATTGTTGCAGAATTATGGAAGATGAGGATACACTTGTCCATCATCACATCCAGAGAGGAGATATGTTGCGCGGCGTGAAATTTGCATTTATCCTGATGCTTCTCTTCGGACTAGCTTCTACTGTTTCTGTGCAAGCAAGAGAAAAAGACTCTCGCCCTCTTTGCAAAAAGCCTCCGAAAAACTCCCGCATCTATGTGGGCCCTCAGTTTGCCCATCTCGAATTGCAGATCCGCGAGGCACTTCCTGGATCTACCTACACTGATGGCGGTCAGAAATTCAATGGCTGCTTGGGTGGGCTTGTTGTTGCTTATGAGTATAAAAAGTTCCGCTCTCTCTATACAGCGTTATTGGGCGGGTGGCTGACCGGAACCATTAGCGATACGGGCTTTCCCTCCAGACGCATCAATGATGCCTCAGGCGAGCTGCGATTTGGCTATAACTACATGGCACTTCAGGGAGAGAAGTGGGTTGTCACTCCCTATATTGGCTTCGGCTTCAATTACAATGGCCAAAAAAAAGAGGGGGTCTCTCCTCATGTCAAATACCAATACTTCAAATACTACCTTCCTGTCGGGCTGATCCTGAACTATAACCTCCGGAGATGGATTACGATTGGCTTTGGATTTGAATGGCTGCCTGATCTCGACTCTACATTGACTGTTTCTACCTTTCCTGGTGCGCGTTTTACTTTGAAACGGAAAAATAACCAGTATTTTGTGGAGATGCCGTTTATGTTCAGGCCAGATAAAAGAGGAAGATGGGAGATCGCCCTTACTCCCTACTGGAAAAGGCGAAAAGATGGCCAATCTGATCTCGTAGCAGCTCTTCTTCCTCTCGGCTATCCCAAACAGACCTACACCTATTGGGGCGGAACCCTCACTTTTGGCTATAAGTTTTAATAGACAAAAAACCCATCCGAATTTTACCTTGCAGAAAGAGATGCAGGGGGTGGAATGAAAAATAAGAAGCTTATGAAGTTGGCTCTGCTTGGCATTGCTTCAGGCTGCTGCCTGAGTGCGCAAGCGGAAGATGTTTTTTCTCTAGGAAGCGATCTTGCGATGTCTAAAGCGACGGATTCCAGCTCATGCCGCGGGAAAAGGAGCAACCGTACAGCTACAGGTGAGCAAAGCAGCAAGGGCGAGGAGCCTGAAGAGGGTGGCAGTTCCGAAAGTTGTGCAGGTCCTGGAGGTTGCTCGGGGACTTCAAGTTTGCATGAGAAGAATGCCTCTTCTGCTGAAGAGCGGGATATGGCAGGAAGAAGAAGAGCTGCAGTAGGTGTCCGCAATTCTCCAAAATAGATCCATGCATACAAAAACGCACATTCCCAATCTGGGGATCGGCATAGGGCTAAGGCCAGTTCATTACGAGGAGATTTTTTCGCAAAATCCCCCTATCGACTGGTTTGAGATCATCAGTGAAAATTTCATGATCGCAAATGGTCAGCCGATGGCCCAGCTCGAGCGGATTTTAGAGAGATACCCTGTTGTTCAGCATGGCGTATCGCTATCTATTGGCAGTCCTGACCCTTTGGATTTTACCTATTTGCAAAAGCTTAAATCTTTAGCAAAAAAGACTAAAACCCCTTGGATCTCTGACCATCTTTGCTGGGGAAGGCTTCCAGGCGCCCACTATCATGACCTTTTACCTCTTCCCTGCACAAAGGAGGTGGTCTGCTATGTCGCAGAGCGGGCGAGAATCGTGCAGGATTTCCTAGAGCTGCCTTTCGCGCTGGAAAATGTCTCCTCCTATGCCTCCTTTGCTGCAGATGAGATGCCGGAATGGGAGTTTTACAGGGCGGTTGTAGAAAAAGCGGATATTTTCATGATGCTGGATGTCAATAATATCTATGTGTCGAGCCGCAACCATGGGTTTGATCCGAAGGAGTACTACTCTAAGCTTCCTCTGGAGAGGGTAATCCAGATCCATCTGGCGGGCCATTCCGATTACGGCGCCTACTGCCTGGATACGCATGATGATTATGTCTGTGATGAGGTATGGAAGATCTATGCTGAGGTTTATCCTTTGACGGGGGGTGTTTCGACTCTTTTGGAGTGGGATGAGCGCTACGTCAGTTTGCAAAAAACCTGCGATGAAGCCTTAAAGGCAAGGATGCTGCAAGGAGAGGCGGTAGCGCGATGATGGTTCCTAAAGAGCTTGTCTCTCTACAAACTTGGTTTGGAAATCTCATTGCAAGACCAATCCAGGGAGTAGGCCGTTTCAACCTTCCTCTATTGGAAGAGACGTTGGCGCTGGAAGCAGAAGTGCTCATTCGAAAGGGGGCTGTATTGCAGGCTTCAGAGGGGATGGCGATTTATAATCAGCAGTACTGGTTTCGGCTTCTGGGAGTTTTGCAAGAAGCGTTTCCAGCACTCTTAAGACTTTTTGGTTATGAAAGCTTTAATAAGAGGATTGCGGAGCCCTATCTTCTTGCTCATCCGCCTGGCCACTGGTCGCTCTCTTTTTTAGGGCGTCTTTTGCCTGCCTGGCTGGAAGCGCACTATCAAGAGGAGGATCGGGAGCTTGTCTGCAGCATGGCTGCCATCGACGAGGCTTACCATAGAGTTTTTGATGTAGAAGAAAAGAGGGCGCTTAGCAGCGGAGAGGAGCAGCTTCTTCTCCATCACCCCTTATTTTTACAGCCTTTTGTAGCTCCTATTGCTTTGCAGGCAGACCTCTTTTCCTTTCGTGCAAAGCTGATGGAGCAAAAAGTAGAACACTTTCTCTCTCATGATTTTCCTCCTCTTCTCTGGGATCGTCCCTGCTATTTTGTCCTTCATCGAAATGGCACCCAGATAAGGTATGAGGAGATTTCGTCCGAGGAGTATTTCTTTCTCCATGCCTTTGAAAAGGGGGGCCTTCTGGAAGAGGTGTGCGACCAGTTTGCAGGGGCTTTTCCGCAAGCAGATGCCCCTATAGCAGACTGGTTCCAATCATGGACGCAGAAGGGCTGGCTTTTTCTTCATCCATAAGTCATTAATAGTAAATCTATTAGTTTCTAATGTAAAAAATGCTATCGCAAATTGCATTTTCCAATGCAAAATGCTATTTAAGATGGCAAATTCACGATATATCCCCAGAATCATTAATCCCCCTAAAGAGAGTTACTTTCTCTTAGGGCCTAGAGGAACAGGTAAGTCTACCTGGCTTCTCCATGAGTATCCAGCAGCTGTCCGTATTGACTTTTTGCTTGGCGAAGAGGAGAGGAGATTTAGTGCCTATCCGGAGAGAATCAGGGAGGTGGCAGCGGCCCTTACCCCGGGTTCTACTCTTATTTTGGATGAGATACAGCGGGTGCCTTATCTTCTTCCTGAGATCCATGCCTTGATAGAGAAAAAAAAAGGAATCCAATACATCATGACGGGAAGCAGTAGCCGAAAGCTTCGAAGGTCGGTCAGCGATCTTTTAGGAGGTAGGGGGCTTCTTAGGCAAATGGGGCCTTTTATGGCCTCTGAGTTGCAAGAGGAGTTTTCTTTAGAAAAGGCTTTAAAGACAGGGCTGGTGCCTTTGATCTGGGAATCTACTGATCCTGCCGCTCGCCTGCGTGATTATCTGCATCTCTATTTACGCGAAGAGGTGCAGGCAGAAGGATTAGTCCGTCAGATTGGCGATTTTTCCCGTTTTCTAGAAGTTGCTTCCTTCTCTCATGGTTCCCTCTGGACCTCTACGGACATTAGCCGCGAGTCGGGTATAAAAAGGGCGACTGTGGATAACTACCTGCACATTCTTGAGGATCTTTTACTGGCCTTTACGCTGCCTGTTTTTACAAGAAGGGCGAAACGAAAACTGATAGCCCATTCTAAATTCTATTTTTTTGATGCAGGCGTCTACCGTATTTTGCGTCCGCAGGGAGTGTTAGACAGTTCTGCTGAGATTGAGGGGTTGGCATTAGAGGGGTTGGTAGCGCAGCACCTTCGGAATTGGGTCTTGGCGCAGAATGAGCCGCACTCCCTTTCTTTTTGGCGCACTCAGACAAAACTAGAGGTGGATTTCATTATCTATGGTCCCCGCGGATTTTGGGCAATTGAAGTGAAGCGGAGTCCTAATCTCGGTCCTGATGATGCGCGAGCACTCCTTGCTTTCAAGGAGGAGTATCCAGAAGCGCAATGTCTATTTGTCATTCCTTGCAAAAGAAGGGAAGTGTATCGCGACTTTCCTATTATTCCCATCGAAGAGTTTCTTTTGCACATCACCCCTGAGAATCTGATTCCTTGTTAGAAATTTTTTCCCGAAGAACGTATGGATCTAGGTCAATATCATCCCCCCAAGTCAGAGTATCTGTTTTAGGATCTATATGAACTTGATTGAAGAAATCGATAGATTCCCAAGCTTCAAAGACGCCTTGGCCGACTAATTCGCTTAAATCGACTTCGCCTTCCAGTCCATCGTCAAAACATATCCAGACGTGATAATTTGGCCTGGGTTTACAAGCGACTATTTTTGCTCTTTTAAATTCCATATCTCTACATTTATTGGAGAGGGGGAATTTTTTGTAGCTTTTTGTTGTTTGCAGCATAGTTCCAAACTTCGCTTAGTTTCTTTTGATGAATACGAGCCCATTCTAGGACCATACTTAATGCTCTTGGCGGCAATTCTCCCTTCAATAATCCTAATGGAGAAAATTGAATTAAGGCTTCATCGTCTCCATATCTAGCATGAAAATGCGGAGGAGCATGGTCGCTATAATACATCAGGATGAGGATGCCAAAAAATTCAGAAATTGTCGGCATAGATAGCACTAAAAATCTTGTTGAGCTAGAAAAAATACAATTTAGAACGTCCTATCATAAAGTAATTTTTTAATTTTCTCCATTTTATTTCTTTTCATGCGATGGTTTTTTTCTAGAACATTTTCTACACCAAGATCCTCCATTACGTACGCTTGCTCCGGATGCTTCCCAGATATGACTTTTTCCGCACTGCCAAATAAGTTTTTTATGAGAGTGGCTGTATTCTGTAGATATGCAAGCTCCTCCTTTTGAAGCAGCTATTTTTTGCATATCTTTAATACTGAGTTGGGGTTTTCTAGAACAAGCTCTACACCATCGTCCCGCTTTTAAGGCTAAGGGCGTGAGAAAAAAAATATGCCCTTGTATGCACTGAAATTTTAATTTTAAATTACTCCTTATGTATTTAGAGGAAAGACAAGAACCTCCTTTAGATTTTGCTATCTGATCACACAATTCTAACTTTTGAATATTAGGAGGTAGTGCATAAACGGAATTAAAATCAAAATTTTTTACAATATCATTAAAATCAAAAGGAAGCAAAACTTCTAGATTTTTAGCCTGTTCCTTAATAACATTTGATAATTTATCTAACTTAGTAATGCTGAACAACTCTGGAATTATAAATAGTTTAACATTGTTATTTTTACAAACAACAATCTTCTCAAGATCGCTTTGTTTTTGAAGCTTTAATTTTAGTTCAGTGTCGTTGTAAAGCGATATTTTATAATGGTGCATTCCGTGGTGTTCAAATGCAATTTTAAGCTCTGTGTTATACCCATCTAGTTCTTTATTTTTACCATATTTTCCCAATAACCAATCAGGCCGTGAATTCGGAAAAGGTTTCTGAAAAATATGTTCAAAAAGATTTCGACAGATTCTTTCGCCTAAACTTTTATTACACTCTGGACACCATTTTCCTGATGAGATTTGTGAAGTAGTTGCCATCCATTGATGGCCTGCAGAGCATTCCCATCTGATTTTTTGAAGTACTCCCGAAATTTTATTTGCTAAACATTTTCCCCTGCGTTTTTTAGCAAGGTTATGAAAATACTCAGGTTTTTTCCTGCGATTTTTTGCGGAATTTTTAATACCACATAATTTACACCATGAAGGCCGCATAATAACTTTTAAACTAGCCTTCCATTCATAACCGCAATTGCATTTCCATAATAGAAGTGAGCTAGAGTTAACGTAAGCTTTGGAAAGAAGCTTCCCTTGTCTTTCTTTTGCAATCCGGCAGGCATCTTGAATAGTATATTTCAGGGGAATAAAGCTTTTAGCACATCTCCTACACCATCGACCTTTGCGGATTGAGGCAGCTGTGGTTATCCATTCATGTCCATAAGCACATTTCAAATCAACTGTACTATTTTCATTGACATATTTTTTAGTAAAACACGTTCCTCCTCTTCTCTTCACAATACCTAAGACATCATCTAAGCAACCTCGTTGTTTTTCACTGCTTCTTATTTTAGCACATTTGCTACACCATGTTTTGCTATTTTTTATGCTATTTAGACATGCTTTCCAAATATGTTTGTATTTGCATTCCCATAGTAAGGGAACTTCGCAATTTTCATAGGATGTAGATAGACAATTACCCTGTTGTAACTGCGCAATTTTCTGAGCGATTTCTATGGAAAGTTTTTTTCCACCCATTTTACTATCCACTAAAAAAAATATTTTTAAATTTAGTGACTGCTCAAAAGTGGTTAGGAAATGGAGTATAATAGCATGATTACCAGTTTTTTCACCTTGTCGTTACCCACAAGTAAGCCAATAGTTTACGCGCTCTACAGCTCCCGACAAAAGCTTCTGACAAACTTTGCTTCTCTGCGAGAGTTTCCAATCAGATTGAAGGGACTCAGGCAGATATTATCGATGCTATTGAAACTGTTTAAGTTTATGTGCTTTGTTCATTCTAAGAGCCTAGCCATGTTAAATTATAAACGAATAGTAAAACGGCTGCCTGATTCATACCTTCTTAAGCCGCGGTAAAAAACAAAGAACGCTAGGGAAACAAAGGAAAAAACACTTAATAACAAAATGCAGAAATTAGCCCAGGAAAAACTTTTCAGCAACTCCACTGGAATATATCCAATGATTCCTGCAGGGAAGAAGGTAAACATAATAAATTGGAGAGAACCAGAATAAATATTGACAGGGTAATGAACGAATAAAAATAAGGAATCACAATATTTCTTCGAAACAGTTTCTATGGATCCAAGCCAAAAGGCAAGACTATGAGCTATTACTCCCACTGCTGTAAAAATCAAACAGCTACTCAAGATGAAAATGAGGAGCAAGGGGAAATGGCCTAATGTGGTTCTCCCTCCTAAAAAGAATAAAATCAAGGACGTCATCATATGGCCCCACCCCTTTGAATGGGATTTAGCCCCCAGCAAATGCAAAAGGAGATTTTTTGGCTGAGTCATAAATGGATCCAAATTTCCCGTCGCAATGGATCTGGCAATATCTTTTACTCCTCCGAAACATACCTTTGCAAGCCCATATGCCCCTGTCACAATGGTCATAAGCGCGATCATATCCGCAAACTGCCACCCCCCGACACTCTTAAACTCCCTGAAAAACACCCACCAAATGAAAAAAAAGATCAGATTACTGCCGATCATCAAGACAGTCTCTAATAAAAAGGCGCCCCGCAAACTAATCGATGCCCGAATACTGGTCTTAAGCAACGCAAAGAAAAAAGATAGGGATCTACTCATTATCCTTCTCCAATATTCAAAATTTTAAGACCTTTTCGATACAGAAAAGAAAGTGCAGCAATGCCGCATAATCCGAAAAATAGGAGGCCACCAATAATCAAAAAAACCGCACTCACACTGTAATCGATCACAAGGGCGCTTCTATATCCTAATAGGTAAGGGAATGGGGTATATTGAGCCACTTTCTGCCACCAATCTGGATAGACAGAAAGAGGCAAAATTAGTCCGCCTAATGCAAACAAGAGCTTTTCCCAAATCCAGGTAAATGGCTCTATTTCATGAATCCAAAATGCGGATAGCCCTATGAGCATTTGAAAAAGAATCCCAACCATACCAGCTAGCAGTCCAAGTCCGATCAGCACAGGAAGAGCTGAAGGCGCTAGGGGAAGACTGCCTACTTGCATCCAGGTAAAGCCAAATGCCACGACCCCTAAAACACAAAGATTTGCACTCAAAATACCTAATGACTCAAAGAATATTGCGCAAAGATAAGAGATAGGCCTTGGTAATAAGTAGGCTAATTTTCCACTCCTTAGATCCAGTTCCATCTCTCTTTCAGGAGGTGGTAAAGAAATTAAAACCCATTCATTCAAGGCGATGTACCACAAAAGCTCTGCAGGATCTAAATGGAAAGTTCCCGTTTTTGCGGCCATAAACTTCCATAGATTAGAAAAAATCACAAGGCAGATGAGCAAAAAAATACTAAGCCCTAAAAGTGCTTTGTAATTTCTAAACGTATGGATCAGGCTCAAGCTGAAAATCTTAAAGTACTTTTGCATGACTTTCATAGAGATTGTGAATGATCTCGCTCATTGTGGGATCCTCAATTGTCACATCCTTAAGAGCTGTCAGCTTCAAGGTTTCGTGAATTACCTGTTCAATAGTCGTCGCTTCCAAATTGACTTCGCATGCCAGAGAGTAGTCACTTTGCTTCAAAACTTTGATCCCTGGAAGGGATAAATGCAAACTTTTCTCGTCTGTTATGAGAGTGATGATTTTTTTCTTCACGTAGGATCTCTTCAATTCTTGCAGAGAGCAATCTTTCAAAATCCTTCCTCGATCTAACACAATCACCCGATCGCAAATTTGTTCAATATCTGCCGTATCATGAGAGGTCAAAAAAAGAGTGATGCCCTGTTCTTTAGAGGTATGCGTTAAAAACTCCCGAATCTTTAACTTTGCACTGATATCAAGGCCAATTGTCGGCTCATCAAGAAAAAGGATCTTGGGGTTATGTAAAAGACTGGCCACAATTTCACATCGCATTCTCTGGCCAAAAGAAAGCTGACAAACAGGTTGGCTAAGCAAATTTTCAATCTCAAAAGAGGCCGTTAAGTCTTGCAATCGTTTGCGATAATAAACAGAATCCAGCTCATAAATTTTTGAGAGAAGATCGAAGGTATCAGAGGGAGGAAGGTGATACCATAATTGCGTCCGCTGACCAAATACCGTGCCAATCTGAAAGCCGAGCGCACGCCGATCTTTCCAAGGGATTAAATCTAAAACACGGATCAGCCCGAAAGTAGGGTAGAGGATGCCGGTGAGCATCTTGATAGTGGTCGACTTCCCTGCCCCATTGGGGCCAATGAATGCCACACGCTCCCCTTGCCCAATCGTCAAGCTGATTTGATCAATCGCAGTCAACGTGGAGGTTTCTGCCGAAAATAGTCCCTTAAGCATGCCCGAAATTCCGGGAAAAGACTTTCGTATTTTGAATGTTTTAGATAAATTTTCTACATGAATGACTTCTTTCATACAGATATCTTAAACCATAGTTAGATGAAGCAGTATGCCGAAAAAAAATTGGGGTGTCAATGGTAGCTAGGAGAGAATGTGTGAACTTTCTATTCATATAAAATTGGTAAATCTCTTATATCTTCCACATACACAGAAAAAGGTAGGGGATATGGAGTTTGCTAAAGATAAACTGGAATGGCTGGAATTTGATCTGTTAAAAAGTTACCCTCTAGTTGCGCATGGGGTCTTCCTGCGCCATGGAGGCACAAGCGAAGGAAACTTCTCCTCGTTAAACAGCGGCGATGCAGTTGGCGACCATCCCGACAATGTGAAAGTAAACCGCGAACTGATCCGAGAAGTAATCAGCGTTCCGCACATCGCCTTTGCCAAACAGGAGCACAACGCCCTTGTCTTTGAAGTGACCGCTGCAAATAGAGGGAAAATACCCCCCGCCGATGCGATTTTTACACGCGTGAAAGACTGCGCCCTTGCTGTCACCCACGCCGACTGTCAGGCAGCCATCATCTACGATCCCAAACAAGAGGTCATAGCAGTTGTCCACGCAGGCTACAAAGGCCTTGCCCAAGATATTTATGGCAAAACCATCGAGGCCTTGGTAAGGGATGCCAAATGCCACCCCCAAGACCTCCTCGTCTGCATCTCTCCCAGCCTCGGCCCCTGCCACTCCGAATTCATCAACTATAAAACCGAACTCCCCGAAAGTTTCTGGGAGCACCAGAATAAATCCCACTACTTTGACCTCTGGGTCATTGCAGAAAAGCAGCTCCTCCAGGCAGGCGTACACAAAAACAAGATCGAAATGCCAAAACTCTGCACCTACTGCGAATCCAAGGACTTCTTTTCACATAGACGGGAGAAAAAAACAGGACGCCACGCTACCGTTGCAGCGATCAAATCCTGATGTTGTAAAAAGCCTGCAATCTCTACAATCGGAGTGGAGAACATGCGGATTAAAAAACCATGCAGACAACCGATCTCCCGCTCTCTGGCTTAAAGCTCATTACACCAAAAGTCTTTTCCGATGCCAGAGGCTACTTTTACGAAAGCTACAAGCAGCCTCTCTTTGCAACCATAGGCATCAGCTCCTCCTTTGTTCAGGACAATCTCTCCTATTCTTGCAGACACACTCTTCGCGGCATGCATTTTCAAAGCGCGCCAGGCCAAGATAAGCTGATCCAGATCCTCCAAGGAGAAATATTCGATGTAGCCCTGGACATCAGGCCAGATTCACCCACTTTTGGAAAATGGCACGGGCTCATTCTCAATGCAAACAACCCTCAGCTCCTCTTCATCCCCAAAGGTTTTGCCCACGGATACTGCGTCTTAAGCGACTTTGCCCTTTTTCACTACAAGGTCAGCTCACTTTATGACCCCGCAACCGAATGCAGCTTTCGCTGGGATGATCCCGCTCTCGCCATTGCATGGCCTATCAAAAATCCGCTCCTCTCCGAACGCGACCAGAAATCCCCCTTTTTTACCGACCTCTTTGTGCAGGCGCCACGATGAAAAAAGTCTGGGTCTTAGGCGCGTCAGGCATGCTCGGCTCCGCAATATGCGCACAACTTGAAAAAAGAAAAATACCCTGCGTTGCAACAGATAAAAAGGAGGTCGATATCTCCTCCTATGCAATGCTCGAAGCTTTCAGCAGCCTTCATGAGATCTCCCACGTGGTGAATTGCGCAGGATACACCAAAGTCGATCTCGCTGAAAAAGAGGCAGACCTCGCCTATCTCGCCAACGCTCAAGGCCCCGAAAACCTGGGAAGGCTTGCGCGCAAAATAGGAGCCAAAGTCCTCCATTTTTCTACCGATTACATTTTTAGCGGCAGAGACAATATCCCCTACAAGGAGAGCGATCTTCCCCAGCCGATCAATCTCTACGGAAAGAGCAAATATGAGGGGGAAAGAAGGCTTCTAGAACAAGACCCCGCCGCCTGCATTCTTCGCACCTCCTGGCTTTTTGGCCTGCGAGGCAGGAATTTCATCTCCACAATGCTAGATCTCTTCCAGCATAAAGAGGAGGTCCGCGTAGTAGTTGACCAGATAGGCAGACCCACCTTTTGCGAAGATGTAAGCCTAGCTGCCTGCCAGCTCCTTTCCCACGAGGGGGTTTTTCATTTCGCAAATCGTGAAGAGACCAGCTGGCATCAGTTCGCAATAACCATTTATGAAGAGGCAAAAAAGGCAGGGCTTCCCCTCCGATGCAAAGAGGTGATACCGATTGCCTCCCATCAATACCCCTCCCTTGCAACAAGGCCCTCCTACTCCGTTTTAGATACGCAGAAAATCGAAAAAACTTTAGGAATTATCCCGAGGAGCTGGAAGGAGATGCTCTCCCTATGCATCCGCAAATACAAGGAACAATGAGAAGGCTAAAAAGGATTCTAGTGACAGGCGGCGCAGGGTTTATTGGTTCTGCTTTCATCCGCTATCTCTTGCAGCAGCCAGAATTTAATGGCAGCATCATCAACTATGATCTCCTCACATATGCGGCAGATAGGGACAACTTAAAATCGGTAGAAGATTCACGCAGGTATTCATTCATCCAGGGAGATATTTGCAACTCCCTTCTTGTAGAAAAACTGGTCATAGAAAAAAAAGTGGATGCAATCGTCCATTTTGCAGCAGAAACACATGTCGACCGCAGCATCGCCTCGCCAGCAGTATTCATAAACAGCAATATCCAAGGGACCTTTTCCCTATTGGAGGTGGTGAGGAAATACCCGGATATCCATTTCCACCACATCTCAACCGATGAGGTCTATGGATCGTTAGGGGAACAAGGAGTCTTCACCGAAGAGTCGCAGATCCGCCCCAACTCTCCCTATGCCGCTTCAAAAGCAGCCTCCGACCATCTCGTCAGAGCCTTTGCCCACACCTATGGCCTTTCCACTACGATCTCCCACTGCTCCAATAATTATGGACCCTACCAGTATCCGGAAAAATTCATTCCGCTCATGATCCTGAGCTGTCTGCAAAAAAAACCTCTCCCCATCTACGGCCAAGGGCTCAACCGGAGGGAGTGGCTCTACGTAGCGGATCATGCAGAAGCTGTCTGGACGATCCTGCAAAAAGGAAGAGCAAAGGAGACCTATGACATCGGAGGCACAGAGGAGTGCAGCAATATGGAGCTGCTCGAACGGATTTTGCAGGTAGTTTCTGAGGAGATAGGAGAGGATCTACATACCCTTCGTTCGCTGATCCGTTTTGTTCCCGACCGGCCAGGCCATGACTTCCGCTATGCCATCGAGGGGAAAAAAATCCGTAATGAACTGGGCTGGCAGCCGCAAGTGACCCTTGCAGAGGGGTTGCGCAAAACTGTCCAGTGGTACATAGCGAATGCCCTTAGTACATCGTCTTTTCGTCGATAAAGGCAAGGATACGGCCAACGGTCTGAATTGTATCCCAAGGGGTCTGCTCATTGAGCGGCCAACCATTGTGGAGCAGACGGCTGAGGTCTTGAAAGGCGTGGCTCAATTCAGGGTTGCCCAGCTTGTCTAGGATTTTTCTTGTCTCCCTCAGAAGCTGGTTCATGGCAACAAGCGGCGTTCCTTGCTGGATGCCCAAGGCGATCCGGTGCATCTCCATCCGCACAATCTCCTTCGTCTGCTTGTGATCCTCATAGGGAACATCGGGATAGTAGAGTTTATTTGGGGTAGGTCCGTGAGTGCTCATTCTTCCTCCATAAAATTACAGCTTTTTTGGAACAGGGACGCCCAAATCCTTGATCAGGGCGTCCGCAGCCTTTTGAATCTCTTCCGTCACCAGATGGAAAGGGTCATAGTCCATCTGAAACTCCACCTGTATAATGAACTGATGGATATCCAATTGTATTTGAGGGGAGAGGGACCTCGCCGCTGTATGCATCTGCCTTAGCAAGGGGACTATCGCCTCGATATTTCCACGGTGCAGGTTAGCTACTACCCTGGCAAGATGATCTAGCAGAAGCGCTTTTTCTTCTGGTAAACCGTCCATTCCATCCCATAGTTTTAAAAATCCATATAAAATTAATTATAGTTGTTTCTAGTTTATTGTCTTTTTTAATCATTGATCCTCTTTTTTTAGAGGGCTGAATTGACAGCTATTTAGCCATAGAGTAAACTCTCCTAAACTTTTTCACGATGAGCCTATGTCCACAAATCAGGATTTTTCTGCTTCTGACTACAAATATGGATTTGTAACCCCCATAGAATCAGAGACTTTTGCAAAAGGGCTGAATGAAGACACCGTAAGGGCGATCTCTGCCAAAAAAAAAGAGCCCCGTTTTCTTCTCGAATTTCGCCTCAAGGCTTTTCAGAAGTGGCATCAGATGCAGGAACCCAAGTGGGCCAATGTCGGCTATCCCCCTATCAACTACCAGGATATCTCCTACTATTCCGAACCTAAGTCCAAGCCGAAGCTAGACAGCCTGGCAGAAGTAGATCCAGAGCTTTTAAAGACCTTTGCAAGGCTGGGGGTTCCCCTCGAAGAGCAGAAAAGGCTGACCAATGTCGCAGTCGATGTGGTTTTTGACTCCGTCTCCCTGGGAACCACCTTTCAAAAAAAGCTTAAAGAGGCAGGTGTCGTCCTCTGCTCCATTTCCGAAGCGGTCAAGGAGTATCCTGAACTTGTGGAAAAATATCTGGGTACGATTGTGCCCCCCTCCGACAACTTCTTTGCGGCGCTCAACTCAGCGGTTTTCTCAGATGGCTCCTTTGTCTTCATCCCCAAAGGGGTCAAATGCCCCATGGAACTCTCTACCTACTTCCGCATCAACGAAAAGGAGACGGGCCAGTTCGAACGCACCCTGATCATCGCAGAAGAGGGGTCGCAGGTGAGCTATCTCGAAGGTTGCACCGCTCCTGCATATGATGTAAACCAGCTCCATGCCGCTGTGGTTGAACTGATTGCGATGGATCATGCCGAGATTAAATATTCCACAGTGCAGAACTGGTACTCAGGCGATCCCAAGACAGGCAAAGGGGGCATTTTTAATTTTGTTACCAAAAGGGGACTGTGCGCAGGAAAACATTCCAAAATTTCCTGGACGCAGGTGGAGGCAGGGGCTGCAATCACTTGGAAATACCCGAGCTGCATCCTGCGCGGCGACCATTCAGTCGGCGAATTCTATTCGGTCGCTTTGACCAATGGCAAAATGCAGGCAGATACGGGCACAAAGATGATCCATGTAGGGAAAAACACCAGGTCTACGATTGTCTCTAAGGGGATATCCGCAGATGAGTCCCACAATAGCTATCGCGGCCTTGTGAAGGTAACCCCTAAGGCGTTTGGCGCCCGCAATTACACGCAGTGCGACTCCATGCTGGTGGGCAACCGGTGCTCGGCCAACACCTTTCCCTACATTGAGGTCGGCAATTCTACAGCCCAAGTGGAGCATGAAGCCTCTACTTCAAAAATGAATGAGGAGCAGCTCTTCTATTTGCAGTCGAGAGGCATTCCAAGAGAAGATGCGATCAGCCTGATCGTGAACGGTTTTTGCAAAGACGTCATCAAAGAGCTTCCCCTGGAATTTGCGGTGGAAGCGCAGAAACTGCTCGCCATGAAGCTTGAGAGCTCGGTCGGCTAGGCACATAACATATTTTATAAAGGCGATTATTTTTTTATGCTGGAAATTAAGAATCTTGAAGTCCGGATCGATGGCAAAATTTTGCTCTCCGGATTGAACTTGTTGCTCCGAGCTGGAGAGTGCCATGCCATCATGGGCCCTAACGGAGCTGGCAAATCGACTTTGGCGAAGGTGCTGGCAGGCCATCCTGCCTATGAAGTGACGGATGGTGAGATCTGGTTCTGCGGACAGAATATCCTGGGAATGAATCCTGAAGAGCGGGCCTGCCTGGGCCTTTTCATGAGTTTTCAATATCCCCTGGAGATAGCGGGAGTAAGCAACCTCCAATTTTTGCATGCAGCGTATAATGCTGTGCAAAAAGCGAAAGGGAAAACTCCTTTGAGTTTGGAAGTATTTGAAGCCCATTTCGACGAAAAAATGCAGGCGATGGGGATGAAGAGCGAGTTTAAAAACCGCTCGCTAAACGAGGGTTTTTCGGGAGGGGAGAAGAAGAAGAATGAGATCCTGCAGATGGCGGTGCTAGAGCCCCTTTTTGCCGTTTTAGACGAGACGGATTCAGGTCTGGATATCGATGCCATGCGCGTTGTGGCAGCAGGGATCAACCAGTTCAGGGCTCCTGGAAAATGCCTTTTGCTGATTACCCATTACCAGCGTCTTTTAGACTATGTCAAACCAGATGTCGTCCATGTGATGATGGAGGGGAAGATTGTAAAATCGGCCGGTTTTGAACTGGTCCACCTCTTGGAGAAGAAAGGATACGATTGGCTTAAGGAGTCCCATGCTTGAGCTGAGGGAAAAAATGGAAGGACAGCTTCTCAGCCATTGGGAGAGCCTATCTCCCAACGATGCTCTATTCCCTTTGCGGAAGGGGGCTTGGGAGCGCTTTCGCAAAATAGGTTTTCCAGGCGCAAGGCATGAAGCATTTCAATATGTCCCTTTGCGGGCTCTTTTCGCTGAAGAGTGGGAAAAAAAAGAGGCTAAAACGGTGGCTAGGGAGGAGATTGCTCCTTTTGTTTTGCCCGAATGCAGAGGCTCTTGCCTCGTCTTTGTCGATGGCTGTTTCTCCCGTAAACTTTCCGATCTCTCCTCCCTTCCTGATAAGATGGCGATCCTTCCGCTGCACGAGGCGATGAGATCCTATGGGATCTTTCTGCAAAACCGTTTTGCACGGCTGTTGAAGGAGGAGAGCGATCCCTTTGCCCTTTTAAATGCTGCCCTGCAGAATGAGGGGGCCTTTGTCTATATTCCTCCCCATCTCGCTATTGAACAGCCCATCCAGATTCTGCAGATAGCTTCCCAGGACTCCCTTCTGATCTCTCCGCGGCTCCATATGTTTTTGGGTAAAGGGGCTGAGGCTTCTTTCATTTCCACTGTAGGAACTTTGGAAAAAAAATCCTGGATGAATCAGGGCATCGATCTCATTTTAGAAGAAAATGCCAAGCTGAAGTGGCAGGATTTTGCCCCTGTTTCCACAGAGTCCTGGAACTTTACTGCGTGTCGCGCCCATCTGAAAAAAAATGCCTTTTTGGATCTCTTCTCTTTTAGTTCTGGAGCAAAAACGCATCGTCTGGATTATAAGATCCATCTTTGTGAAGAAAATGCATCTGCGGTTTTGAAGGGTGTGGCCCTTTTGCAAGAGACGCTGGAATCGCATATCCATGTACTGGTCGAACATCAAGCACCCCATACCCATAGCCGCCAGCATTTTAAAAATGTCCTTCAGGATAAAGCCAGAGCTAGCTTTACCGGAAAAATCCATGTCTTTTCTCCCGCCCAGAAAACGGAGGCATACCAGCTTTATAACTGCCTGCTGCTCAGCGACGAAGCTCAAGGGTATGCCAAGCCCAATCTGGAGATTTTTGCAGACGATGTCAAAGCGTCTCATGGCGCCACATTTTCAGAGGTCAGGGAGGAGGAGCTCTTCTATTTGCGGAGCCGTGGACTCTCTGTAGAACAGGCTAAAGCGCTACTGGTAGCTGGTTTTTGCCAGGAGATTATGGAAGAAGTTTCGCTGGGAAGCCTGCAAAAGGAGCTTCGGCAGAGGTTAACTGCCTATCTAGCCAGGAGAGCTTCGTGAGCCTATCGCTCTTTCAGGTGGAAGAGGTTCGTGCGCAATTTCCCATTTGCAATACTCTTGTAAATGGCCATCCTTTGATCTACATGGATTCGGCAGCGACTACGCAGAAGCCTAAGCGGGTGGTAGAAGCGATGAGCAGGTTTTATCTCCATGAGTATGCTACGGTGCATAGGGCTATCTATGGGCTATCGATGGAAGCTACAGCTAGATATGATGCAGCGCGCTCTACCGTCAAAGAGTTCATCCATGCGGCGCATGAGGATGAGATCATCTTTACCAGAGGCACTACTGATAGCATCAATCTGGTGCGTTTCTCATTTGGTGGAAAGTACATTCATCAAGGCGATGAGGTTATCGTCTCTGCTTTAGAGCACCACTCCAACCTGGTGCCCTGGCAGATGCTTTGTCAGGAGAAAGGGGCGAAGCTGCGCATCATCCCTGTGAATGATGAGGGGGAGATCATTCTGGAAGAGTACCAGAAGCTTTTGAACGAGAGGACGAAGTTAGTCAGTATTGCCCATGTCTACAACACAGTAGGAACGATAAATCCGGTTAAAGAGATCATAGCCCTTGCCCATGAATGGGGGGCAAAAGTCCTGATCGATGGGGCGCAGGCGGCAGCTCGTATTCCGATCGATGTGCAGGATCTGGATGCCGATTTTTATGCCTTCTCGGGCCATAAGGCCTATGGGCCTACTGGGGTTGGCATTTTATATGGGAAAAGAGATCTCCTTAAAGAGATGCCGCCTGTGCAAGGCGGAGGCGATATGGTGGATATTGTTTCTTTGCAGCATTCTACCTATAAAGAGGCCCCCCTTAAGTTTGAGGCAGGAACGCCTATGATCGCAGAGGTGCTGGGGTTGCAGGAGGCTATTTTCTTTATCGAGGAGGTAGGGATAGAAGAGATGCAGGACTATGAAGAGCAGCTTCTCAGACATGCGACAGGAGAGTTAGAGAAGATCCCTGGCCTTCGCATCTATGGCACATCGAAGCAGAAATCTGCCATCATCGGGTTTACTGTAGAGGGAATCCACGCTCTGGATCTCGGCACCCTTCTAGACTTTCGCGGCATTGCCATCCGTACAGGCAGCCACTGCGCTCATCCTGCTATGGAAAGATTTGGCATAGACGCTATGGCCCGCATCTCTTTTGGCATCTACAACACAGAAGAAGAGATCGCTGCACTCATCTCCGCCTTGACAGAGATCATTTTCCGCCTCAGAAAATAATATGAGATTAAAAGACAAAAAAATAATTGTAACAGGTGCTAACCGCAGTATTGGTAGAGCCATCGCTTTATTATTTGCTAAAGAAGGTGCTGAAATCATCATCAGTTATCGCTCTGACAAGAAAGGAGCTGAGGAGACTGTCCATGCTATTAAAAGAACAAACGGGATGGCCACAGCACTGCATGCAGATTTTTCCACTTATGGCGGCGTAGAACAATTTTACCTAGAGAGCGTGCATGTTTTAGGGCAGGTAGATGTCTTGGTTAATAATGCGGCAGGCTATAACACGTTGGGTTTTTTTGCATTGAAGCCAGAAGATTTTCAGCAGCTATTACAAGTGACTTTACTCACTCCCTTTCTTCTATCGCAGCTTGTTGCGAAAGGAATGGTGCAAAAGCAGACAGGAGGAAATATTATCAATATATCCTCCATTTCTGGAACACGACCCACATTGAACCGGATTGCTCATGCATCAGGTAAAGCTGCATTAAATATGTTAACACAAAGCATGGCTTTGGAATTAGCCCCCTACCGAATTAGGGTAAATGCGATTGCTCCTGGATACACTCCCTATGAAGATAGTTCTGATCCCGATCCAGCCCTTAAAGATATTCCCCTGGGACGTATAGGTCTTCCAAAAGATCACGCATCCGCTGCCCTTTTCCTTGCAACAGAAGAATCATCATGGATAACAGGACAGATACTAACTGTGGATGGGGGGCATTCCGTAGCTCTTTAAATAAAAAAGAGCAGGTTAAAGGACTTGGGTTTGAAGGGGATCTTCCAGCGAGGATTGCTCCTGGTCTAGCGATACGCGGTCGAACTGGACAACTCCAATGGGGGAGATAGCCAGGTTTTTGAGGTAGGGCTTTTGCAGGTAGGAGTGGTAGTGGTAGTAGATAGGCGCAATCGGCATGTGCTGCATGAGCAGCTCCTCTGCCTGCGAAGCTAACTCCATCCGTTTGTCATGAAGCGCAGTCTTCCTATAGCGCTTTAGGATCGCCTTATACTTGAAGTTCTCCCAGCCCGTGTAGTTTTTCTGCGAATCTCTCGATTCAAACTTTTCCAGGATGTTGATCGGATCTGTGTATTGCGCAAGCCAGCGGTTGATCGCTAGTTGAAACTCCCTCTTGGGAAGCCTTTCAAACAGCACTTTAAAAGGCAGTGGCTCTAGCTGGATCTGGATTTCAAAGACCTTTTCCCAAGTTGCCTGCAGCAGTTTGGCCAGACGGCAGTGGAGATCGGTAGTCTCCAAAGTAAGGGTGATTTTTAATCGGGAGGCAGGAATGCCCAACTCCTGCAATCCTGCGCGAAAGAGCTCTTTTGCATAGTCTGCGGCGTCATCAGGAAAAGGGGATGTCGTATTCTGTTTCAGGATAGGCGGAATGGGGCCTGATGCTGAAAAGACATTGTGCAGCAGCAGCGTATTAAGAACCTTCTCCCTGGAGATCGCATAGGAAAATGCCTTGCGGAGATTGAGGTTATGGAAGGGGAATTGCAGAGTATTGAAATAGCAGGATACAACCCCTGCAACAGGTTTGATCTTTCTGGTCTGTACAAGAGAGGGCAGATGGTTCAATGGCAGAGGGGAAATAGGATCTCCTATCCAGTCCAAGCCCCCCTTTTCAAATAGGGCAAAGGCCTCTTTTTCATCGGGAATGATCTGGATATGGATGCCATCGATCGTCACAGGGGATATGCTGTGGCAAAAAATATTTTTCCTGAGGAGAACCTCTCTTCCTTTGCTCCATTTTTCCAACTGAAAGGGACCGCTGCAGATCGCTTCGGGTGCATTTTCCTTAGCGTGGGAAGGCAGCGGAAAAAGTGGGCAAAAACAGGTGAGTTCCAAAAAATGAGGACAGGCATTTTCCAGTTCCACGATCAGGATATTGGGATTTTTTACATAGATGCCAATGGCATCAAGAGGGAGCAGCTTTTTTTTAGCCTTTTCCGCATTTTTAATCTGATAGAAAAAATCAAGCGAGCGGATAGGAAAGTTGGGGTGCAAAGCCCTCTTCCAGGATTTTTCAAAATCAAACGCGGTGATAGGAGTTCCATCGCTCCAAAAGTGTCTGCCTAAATGGAATGTATAGGTCTTGCAATCTTGGGAAATCTGGATGGAATCAGCGATATCGCAAGCGATTTTGTGGTTTGCTTCTAAACGGGTAAGTCCTTTGAATAGTAAAAAAATAGCAGCAGAAGAAAAGGGATCGCAGCTTTTCTGCGGATCTAAAGTATAGATATCCTGGCTGAAACTCAGGCGTAAGATTTTTGCCATGCTTTACCTAAAGGGGATAAAGGGGTATCTGCATAATCATAAAAGAGAGAAAAATTAGCATCATCCTATAATTGTTCCAGTGAATTTTTTCAACCTGTTTTTTTGAAGAGCCGAAAAAGCGGTTTTCTTCGGCCCTCGCTCTACTTATTTCTTATCGCCGCCGCTGCCGCAGGAGCAAACCCCTACGTGGCAAGTGCAGTCATGGTTGTGGAACCTATTCATTGTTCTTCTGAAGGCTCTTACCAATTCGAAAAAAAATGAGAGTACATTGTTTTTTAGAACAGTAATGATCGGTGTTTTTTTCATATCCTATCCTTATTGGTTGCATGGTTTTTTGTGGACTGCTATTTTCTTTGTTAACACAATCTTTGTGAAAAGTTAAAAAAAAATCAATATGAATATGATTTCAAAGGGTCTTTTCTTCGCTATTTTGGCACCTGTCTGCTACTCATTTCGCGCTTTTTTTCTGAAAATAGCGCCTCCTGCCCAGATAGAATTCTACTTGTTTTTCCGCTATGCAACGGACTTTATATTTTTTATTCCTTTTTTTATCCTTCACTTTAGAGAGCTTAAGCCTCGCAGACTTTTTTTGCTTTTGGGAAGATCCCTTTTATCCCTTCCTGCCCTTTATCTGGCTATTTACGGCTACCGGCACCTGGCTCTTGTAGATGCTATCCTATTAGAGAGTACAATGCCCCTGTTCATCCTCCTGATTGTCCTGATGCTAAAAAAAAGAAAGGCCACCCTGTCCTCCTTTTATCCACTGCTTGTAGGATTTATAGCAGTCTATCTTCTCTTAAAGCCGAAACTGGAGATCTTTCATCTGGCAACCCTGGCCTCGCTCTCTGTCGGATTGATCGGCGCCTCGATGTGTGTTCTTTTGCATGAAGTTTCCAAGGTAAATAAGACGGCCTGCATCCTCTTTTATTTCTATATGGTGACGCTTCCTATGAGCGCTATCCCTTGCGCCTATACCTGGCAGCCTATAGGGGATCATTCCATTTGGCTCTACCTGCTGCTCATGGGGGTATTTGGCGTCCTCTATAACTTCTCCATGACGAAAGCCTATAGCCTGGCCCCTCCGCATATTGTCGGAGGCTTTAGCTATTTTGGCATCTTGGCTAGCGCCCTGTTAGACTGGGGCATTTGGGGTAAAGTGATGGGTCCAACCCAGCTTCTGGGCGGTTTTCTGCTGCTTGTTTCTGGCCTTCTGATTGTCAGGGAGGATAAAAAAAACAACGAGAGGGAATCTATGGCTTCTCTTGCACAATCGGATTGATCGTCAATTTGCCGAGTCAGGGAGGAGAAAAAAGTAAAGAGAGGGAATCTATGGCTTTGCTTGCACAATCGGATTGATCGTGTAGATCGTGTTGTCCATAATTTTCAGCCAGTTTAGGGACTCTTTGCCGAGCTGAGGAAGAATAAAAGTCCAAGCCAGGGCGAGAAATGCGATCCCAACCCAGGATTTAAGAGGGATGCCGAGAAAGACAATTTGAACCTGGGGGGCCAAGCGGTTTGCAATACCAAGGAACATTTCTGTCATTAAAACCCCTACGATGGAGGGGGCTGCTAGCTGGATGGCAAGGCTCATCACGGTATTTAGTATGGATATGATCAGCTTCCACAAAGGGAGGTTCAGGGAGAAAAAAGAGGTGTTGAAATAGCTGTCCACCGGAATGACCTGAAATGAGGCTGCAAGCCCGTTAAAAAACAGGAAAGGGCCATCGATGGCAAAGAAGATCACAATCAGGACGTAATTGTAAAGAAGCCCAACAGGTCCTGTCTGTGTTTGAGTGGTGGGATCGGTCACTTGCAAGGACTGGCTGCCGCGGACAAAATCGATCAGGCTTCCTGAAGATTGGGCAATGGAAAAAGGGATCGATACAATAAAACCCAGGATAAATCCAATGAGGAGCTCTTTTAGGGAGTAGCCCACGAATTCCCAATTGAAATCTACAGAACCTGTAGCGTTCATAAGCACTTTAGGGATCATGATGGCAGCAATTGCAATGCCGAACATCATCTTGATAGAAGCAGGCAGGTTTTTAGCGCCTAGAAAAGGAGCAATGGTAAGGATCGGAATAATCCGCATTAGAGTCAGTAGGAAGAGTCCCAGAACCGTGTTGCCGGAGAGTTTGGGAAAAGAGAGCAGAAGAGAGAGGTAACTATCCGTGCTGGAGAGAGAGCTCATGCGTTACCCGGAATTCCATTTCCAGAAGTTCAGGAAGATGAGATTGGTGTAGCTCATGATCTGCGCAGATAGCCATCCCCCCATGACCATGATCGTGAAGATAACGGCAAAGAGCTTTACGGTAAAAGATAGGGTCTGTTCCTGAATCTGGGTCGCTGCCTGGAAGATAGCTACCAGCAAGCCCAAAACCATGCTGATCAAAATGGGAGGGCCTGAGAGCAGAAGGATCAGGATCAGGGCCTGGTAGGTGAGTTGGTAGACTTCATTTTGATACATTAGAGCGCCTTTATTTGAAGGTTAGGACAAGCCCTTGGATCAGGATTGTCCAGCCGTCGATCATCACGAGCAGGAGTAGTTTGATGGGGAGCGCAATTGTCAGTGGCGAGAGCATCATCATTCCCATTGCTAGGAGAATGTTAGAGACGACAAGGTCGATCACAAAGAAGGGGAGGTAGATCAAAACACCCACTTCAAAAGCAGATTTTAACTGTGAGGTGATGAATGAGGGGATGATGACAATGAAATCGGTATTTTTAAGCGATGTCTTGTAGGGCTCAGGAAAAATACGGTAGGCCATCTGATAGAATGTATTCATGTGTTTAATCGTTGTATTCTTCTGGAGGAAAGAGCGCAAGGGTTCTTTGGATTTATCTACGACCTCGATGAGATAGGCAGCAGACTCTCCTGAAAGCACAGTAGTAGGAGATTTATTCATGACCTCTTTAGAGGCCGTATACATGGCAATTCCCGTGGGAAACATGACATAGATGGTCATCAGGAGGGCGATGCCGTTTAAAACCTGGTTGGGAGGCGTATTCTGCACTCCAATAGCGTTTCTCAATAGGGAGAGGACGACGATAATTTTCATGAAGGAGGTGAGCAGCATAATGGCAAAGGGCAAAAGGGAGAGGCCAGCCAGAACTGCCAATTTTGTAATGACGGAGGGTTGCTGGATCTCTCCCTCCTCTGTGCCTCCTGCCAGCGTCTGCTGCAGCGATTGGGCAGCTCCCGCATTCAGGGAAGCCTCTTGTGCAAAAGAGGGATGCGCCAGAAATAGGAGCAGGTAGAAGAGAACCAGGAACTTCTTGGCAGATGGAGGTAGAAGTTTCATTTGGAACGAGCCGTTTATGTATGGTAGACTACAGTATCGCTTAGACGAATCATAATTACACGGTTTATTTTTTCATAAAAGCTTCAAAGGCAGATTCCAGGGCGCGCCACTGGTTTTCAAGCTGCGCATTGATGATGCCGGCCTCGGTTTCTATGATGCATCCGCCTGGCTCTATATCGGGCCTCTCCTGGATTGCGAAGCTATCTACTTGTTCGAGGATTTTTTTTATCTTTGACTTCTTTGATTCCAGGATATCCAGATCAGCCTTGTTTACATAAATAGTCACCTTGTGGTGCTGGGTCACCGGTTTCAAAGCCTGGATTACGATCTCCACAATGCGGTCAGGGTGTATTTTCAGCTCTTCACCTAGAATTTTCCGCGCAGCTGTGAGAGCAAGAGGAAGGATTTTTTTATTCACCTCCTGCTGTACGCCTTTGAGGAGCTGGTCTAAGGCGAGGATATGCTGGTTTAATTTTTGCAAGCCCTCTTGGAAGCCCGTCGCAGCCGCATTTTCTTTGATGAGTTCACACTCGTTGGCAATGGCTTTGCGATAGGCTGACTCTTCTTCTTTTACCTTTTTAAGGATTTCGATTGCGCTTGCGAGCTTGGAAAATTCTTTTCCAGGGATGATTTTTTGCTCGGGAGCCGGGTGGATCTCCTCCTTTGAGATGAGAGAAAAAAATTTCATAGAGGGCAGCTTCAGGTTTGATGGATTAAGGGAACTAGTTCCATAATATTCTCGACAATGAGCGCCTTGGCCTGGTGGGAGAGGCTTTTTTTGGCTGCTTTTTCCAAGGCGCTGCCTCTCCCTATATCTAAAATATGGCAGATGTACCAGATCAGGTCGGGATGCTGGCCGGAAAGGGCTGCGCCCAGCCTACTGAGCCCGCGCCTATGGAGGAGCGCTTTAAAAGCCTCTGCATCACCATCCCAACGATCAAGCCCCATCCGCGCAAAGGCTGTCTGCTCTTTCTGCATCATGACAGATTTGAGAAATCGTTTCTGGTCCTCTGTAAGGAAACTGTAGATTTTCTTCAGGATTTTTGTCTCTACAATTTGCCGTACCTCAGCTGCGAGGTCGTATAGCGAGAGGTAGTCGGTCAGCAAAACCAGGTTTTTTTTGGAAAAGGTGAGCAGGATATTGAGTTCTGATTCAGGGAGGTACTTCAGGGGAAGGAGGGTATTTTTTTCGCCGACAAGGCTTTGCAGGAGGTGGCTTTGTAAAAACTCCCTTCCTACGCGGGATAGCTCCTCTTTTGCAGTCGAGGGGGATTTTTGTATGCTTTTCCCTTTTTCGCCAAGGGCTGCGAGAAAGAGGTTAGCCTCCTTTTTCGAATAGGTTTTCAGGGTCGGCAAAAACCAGGAGTAGTGGACAAAATCCAAAAGCCAGGCGAAGGCAAAGCTTTCATAATGCAAAGGCTCTTTGGCTGGGGGCAGGCTCTCTATGCCTCTCCTGTCTGGGGAGGGAAGAAAATTCAGGAGCCTGGCCTTATGCTCATTGGAGATCCCTTTTAAAGCTGCGTTGAGTATGATGAGAGAGGAGGCTTTCATAGGAAAAACTCACACTATAAGGGTTTTTCTTCTTTTGCAGCTCCGGGTCTTCTAAAGGGGAGGTTCTTTAAGGAAAATTTGATCAAGTTTGGATAGAATTTTATGACCATCCAGCTCAATAGGCCGCCAAAAACCAGGATCAGCACGATGAGTAAAAAGAAGATGGTTCGGAATTTGGACAGTGAGCTTTTGGCCATTACGATAGACCAGATGCTGACATACTCCTTTGCCCTTTCTTTTCCTGAGATCAGTTCGCTCTCTTTTCCCAGGGTGATCTCCGTGAAGCGGGACCTGTCGGAGATGACGGCTACATTGTCATAGTCCAGTCCTGTGACGCTGCCTGCCATCAGCCTTTTTATCTTGCTTTCCATATGGTTGTTAGGATCTTCCATGACCCCCTGGTGTTTGACATAGACTGCGGCTGTCATCTTTGGCACTACTGCGCCTGGAGTGGTATCTCCACTTGGAAAGGAGATTTGCACATCGGCGTCGATCACCCCGTCGATTTTCCGGATTGTATTCTTGAGCTGTTCTGCAAGTCCTGCTTGAAAGCGGATCGACTCCTCCTTGTCGGAGGACATCAGCCCTGATTTGGCGAAGAGGTCGAGGAGGGTGGTGCCTTGGCGTCTAGGGAGGCCATTCTGGTTTAAAATGGCCATGGCAGAGGTCATCTCCTTTTCGCCAACCGCAATATTCCAGAGGTTTGAGGGGCCGGTGGCTCCCGCAGCTGCGCTTTCGGATGCGGCTATTTTTTGGGCGGATATTCCTTTGGAGGCCAGAAAAACAACGATCTCATTGGCTTCCCGCTCGTCGACATTGTTGACAATGGAGTTTTGCGTGGCGCATGCGGAGAGAAAAACCAGGAAAAAAAGAAGAAGGGTCAGTAGAGAAGAGTAGTTGTTACTCTCCTTTTTTGCACAAGGGCGCAAGAGGTGTTTGGAGGCGGTAGCGTATAAAGAGAGGGTACGTTTCATAGCAACACTGTTGTTTTTTCCTACTGAGTGTGTTTGCAAATGTAGATTATTTGCAATTTTTGTCTTTTCTAAAGGCTCTTTTGTCCCTTATTCTTTTTATATCATGTCGGCGAGTTTGAGAAGAATTTTTTTTTCATCAGGAGATTTCAAACCTAGAATCTCACATTCTATTTTTTATTTAAACATGTTAAATAGTTAAATTTTTTTTAATTACAGTTTATAACAAGATTTGTGTTATAATTATCCAATAATATTGGAGATAAAGTGTCTAATAATCTTAAAATAAGTTCTTGCCCTTCTCTCTCCACTTTGCTCTATATTCCCCAGCAAGTGGGAAAGTACATTGGAAAAACGATCGCTTTTATTCCCTTTTTTCCTCAATTGTTCTCCTCGGCTGACTTTTTTAGTAAGAAAAAAATAAAGCAGATGCCCTCAGCTCCGCCTCTTTCCATTTTTTCAGCCTTGCCAAAACCAAAGTACATACAAGGTGTTTTTTCATCAGAGACCTTTCCCGAAAAAAAGGAGGTGTCCATACCTTCTCTCTCCCTCTTTCACAGGGAACCTCCGTTGCGTTATGTCGATAGGCCAGACCTTCTTGTCCCTTATATTCCTCCTTATACCCCCTTGCCTACTCCTTCTATTCAGCCGGTTGTTACTGAAAAGAAGGAGGATGAAGATTGGGTGGAGGTTAGCGCCAGGGATTTCCAACAGGTTCCCACCCAGACGCAAACTCCTCCTCAGCCGAAGACTATCCTCCTGCTTCCAGGAACCTATTCGGGGGATCGGGCCGTAGAGCAGCTCCAAGAGATCTTCAGGGTTACATTTGATGCAAGGATTGCTGCCATTTTCATCAAAAACCTACTTCCTTCCCATTTGATCGAAAGATTTACCTTCGGGGTGAATGGTGAATTTACGATTTTGTTTAAAGGGGATTACCAGTGCAATACAATTACTGTTGAAGGGATGACAGATCCGAAAAAGCTCTGGGGGACGCTCTATTTGAAAAAGGAGATGAAGGGGATCATTGATGCGCGCGCGCGTATGTTTTCTATTGGTGAGGACAACCTGACATTTTGCATGATGGGGGCGACGATTCCCGCTGTTGGGCTGCGGGTGCTGGATGATACGACTCTTCCCCCCGAGAGGAGGACAGTGTTTGTAGCTAAAATGCCAGGCCAGCCCTACTATGCGATCATCGAAATGTTTATCAGTGACAAGGCCCCCGTAAAAGATGGGTTTATCTATGCCCCCACCATGCTCTCTCCTTCTCTTAGAAGCGCCCCTTCATGGAAGCTCGATTGGCTGCCGCAAAAAAGCGGATGGCTTTGGTAGCAATGATAATCACAAGTTATTCTAATTAAGTATGTTATATTTTATTCACCCTAAATACAGTAGATTTATTTAATTATTCAACTAATTTTAAATTTATTAGTTTTGTTAAACTAATAAATGTGATATAATATATTTAATTTTAACAACCAACTTCAGTTTATTTATGTCTGTGCAGAGTTCTCCCTATCTTTTTGGCGATAATGTAAGAGTAGTTAATTCTTTAATTAAAGATAGTAATGCAATTCATGCTGCAAAAAATTCCCCCATTACTGTTGTTTTTATTTCCAGCAAAGATACCAATGGAGCGTTATCTTTTAAATCACCCTATCATGAAACTGTTTTCAAACTGATGAGAAAAACGCAATGCATTTGTGTGAAATATTTTTCAGATTTAAATAGCTTAAAAATTGGGATTGAAGAGGTCGAAGATCTTTACAAGAGAAAACTTAGCAATGTTTTTATCTTCACCCATGCAAATCAAAAAGCCCTAGGACTCGTGCGGAATTTCAATACGGAAACGCTCTCCTCTTTGGCTTCTAATGTGCGCATTTATGTCATAGGTTGTGCTGCGGGAGAAAAGGGAGGCATTCTAGAAGATCTAGTTATGGCTGTTCCTCAAGGAGTAAGAGTATTTGGTTCAACGAAAATTCTTCGTGCACCGCTGATAGAAAATTGCGGCGATAGATTTCTTCTGCATAGTTTCCCTCCAGAAAATCCCGATCAAGATGGGTTACGCATCAAATCTGCCACAGTGGTCTATCAACGAACTAAGATGCGCTTCAAAAAAACTTTGCTTTCCAGCTCTTCGCAGTATCTCTCTGCTTATTTTAGCGAAGCAAAAAAGGGAGATCCAACATTTCAGGCTTGCTTGGGATTAATTTATTACTATGGGTATGGCGTAGGTAGGTCTTATCCTACAGCATGTTACTGGTTCAAAGAAGCAGCAAGAAATGGTCATGAAACAGGAAATTATATGCTTAGCAGGCTCTCTGAGCAGGATTACAAAATAGGCAATACGCCATCAAAATTTTCTCATGCTAATGCTCTTTATTACCTATCGAAAGCAAAGACAAGCAATGGATTTTTTTCATCGCTCCAAAACAGATCTCAAGAGAAGCTTAGTGATTTAAAAATAGAAAAACTCTGTACAATCCTGCTCAATGAAATAAAGAAAAATAAGAACAATAAAGATATGCCCGTGTTGCAAGAGGTCATGACAATACTTCAAGTTGGTGCCATACAGGGCAATGAGATTGCTAGAAGGTATTTTGTTGAAGCTTCGACTCTCCTCATCAGTGCAAACAACATGCCCGACTTATAAGAGCAACATTTAGCCTTCCAAAGCCGATTTTTCATAAAAAACAGTCTAAAATCCATTTATATGCATAGTATACTTTGCTTAAATCAGGAAATTAGGTATATATAAGGGTATGAAGATACCTAAAGATGAGCTCCTTGCTATCCTTTCTCAGTTTAATCCCTGGTGGCGAAGGGAGAGTATCCCTGACCTTCCTACTTGGAAGAGAGCCGCTTTTAAGGAGTTATTGACTTGGATCACCGATCCGCCTGCCTTGCGTGCCGTGATGCTATCCGGCCCAAGGCAGGTGGGAAAAACCACCCTTCTCCTTCAAACGATCGACCACCTCATAAAGAGTCAGGTCGCTCCCGCTAACATCCTCTATGTAACCTTTGACCATCCCATACTCAAACTTGCAGGCCTTGAGGCAATCCTCGAAGCCTGGCGAGAACTAGAACCTAAAGCAGAGGGTTCAGAATACCTGTTTTTAGACGAAGCACAATTCATTCGGGATTTTGGCACATGGGCTAAACATCAGGTGGATTTTTTCAAGCATAGAAGGATTGCATTTACGGGTTCTGCAACACCCCTCCTAAATGCAGGAGAGGAATCGGGTGTAGGGCGCTGGCACACATTGAGAATTTCTACTCTCTCTTTCTATGAATATCTACAAATCAAACGCATCACTTTACCCCACATTCCAAAGATTTCGCTGCTTTCTGATCTGTTCAAGTATACAACTTCTGAATACCTGCGCATTTCAGAAGCAACCCAAGCCTTAATTGGCCATTTTCATGAGTACCTTATCCGAGGAGGATTTCCTCAAACCGCCCTTGTAGAGAGCGTTCAACAAGCGCAAAGGCTTCTTCGCGAAGACATTATCGACAAGGTTTTGAAGCGCGATATGACGGCGCTTTTTGGGGTCCGAAGAGTACTCGAATTGGAACAAACATTTATCTATCTTTGCATGCATGATGGTGGGATTCAGGAACTTAAAACACTCTCTAGCAACTTGGGAGTGACCATAGCCACAGTCCAAAACTTCATCAGTCTTTTAGTATCAACCCATTTATTGTATCGACTAGCTCCTTATGGACATGGGAAAGAGGTACTACGGGCCCGTTATAAAATCTATCTCGCAGATCCTGCTATCGCCCCTGCCATTCTAATGAAAGGAAAAACGATACTCGAAGATTCGAAAGCGTTAGGTACTTGCGTAGAAAGCGCGGTTTTTACTCATTTATTAGCTTATAGCACCGCTAATTATGCACGTTTCAGCTACTGGCGCAGCCCCAAAGACAGGGAGGTAGATCTTATTGTAGAAACCGAAAAAGGGATGATTCCTTTTGAAGTGAAATACCAGTCTCAAACAACGGGCCTTGAAGATGTTCAGGGGTTAGTGGAGTTTGGTCGCAAACATGAGTCGGTGAAACGCGGGTATATCCTGACAAAATCACCTCAAGATGTAGGCCTTGTAGAGAATAAAACAGCAGCGTCTTCTGCGCAGTTGATGCGCATTCCTGCATCCATTTTTTGCTACTGGTTGGGCGAATCGGAAATTCTACAACAAAATATTCTCACAATGTGACAGGGCCGCCAAAGCGCCGTAGGAAATAGTCGCGTATCCCCTTGCACCCCGCTTTGTAGCGCTTGAGCTTTAAGAGTTTTTTCTCCGTGATCTTATGAGGAAAAAAACAGCGGCAGAAGAAGAGCTGTAGGGTTTTCAAGAGCATGATTTTGTAGATCTTAAAGATCTCACCTAAAACCACCCTGCGGTAGAGGGAGACCCTGGCCGGAAGAGAGCAGTTTTTTCTCATCCATAGAAGGCGGTTCCTCCACCAGTAATAGTGCATCAATGCCTTGCCAGAAAAAGAGGCTGAGACCTTGTGCCAGACGACCGCCTTTGGAGTAAGCCAGATCTCAAAGCCAGCCCGCTTTGCCCTCGCACACAGATCTGTCTCCTCCCAGAGAAGGAAAAAATTGGGATCCAGTTTGCCCACCCTCTCTACCACACTCCTCCGCAGAAGAAATGCGCAGCCGCACACATAATCTGTCTCCTGCATCGCATCAAACTGCCCCCTATCCCTCATCCCATAACCTAAGGAGTCAAACTCTGCCCTCTTCCCATTCCAACACCCCGCCATATGATCGAGAATCTCCGGCTCTTTATAGCGCAGGATCTTCGCCCCAAATATCCCCCCTCGCGGCTTCTCTTCAGCACTTGCAACCATATGCGAAAGGAAATCGGGCTCAACAACCGTATCATTATTCAGAAGCAGAATGTACTCCGCCCCCCTTCGCATCGCATGGTCGATCCCCGCATTGTTCCCCCCCGCATACCCTAAATTATGAAAGGTCTCAATCAGCAGAATAGTGGGGAATTGCTCGCGGATCACCTGGACAGAACCATCATGCGATCCATTGTCCACCACGATAACCTCGCGGTTCGGATAGCTTGCTTTCTCAAGCGAAGCAAGGCATTCCAAAGTGTCTTTTTTCCCATTCCAGTTGAGCAGGATAATGGCAACTTTTGGCTTGCTTGCCCTATTGTCGCAATCGTTTTTCATAGGAGGCCCATCCCTTTTCTTGATAGAGTTTCGCTTGCTCTTCCGGCGAGGGATCATTGCAGATATCCCGCCCTACAATAATCACATCCGTCTGGTCTTTACCCACTACCTTTTCTACCGTCTGCCAGTTCTGCCCCCAAGGATCTCTTCCTTTCGTCAGCTTAACCCCAGGCGTAAGATGGATAAAGCAGGGCTCTTTTGCCACCTTTTTTAAAGCGATAAAACCAGCTACAAAATCCTTATTCCCTTCAGCCATCGCAACCGTTTTTCTCGTGTAGCTGCTTCCAAAAAGAGCCCCCTTCGAACTCATCTGGGCCAGCAGCAAAAGCCCTCTTTTCAAAGGCATGCCAGCCTCCTTCAAACCCGCAATAATGCCAGGCCCAGGCAGCGTATGCGCATTGATGAAATGGGCCCACTCCGCAATGCGGTAGATCCCCCCTCGGTATTGCAAGAGGGAGGTGTGGCCAATATCGGCAAATTTGCGGTCTTCAAAAAGCAGGAAATGATGCTTTCGGGCGAGCTTTTGCAACTCTTCGATAAAAGGCCAATCAAAATCATCAATGATATCGACATGCGTTTTTAAGAGGCAGATGGATGGTCCCGCCCTATCCGCAAGCCGCAGGATCTCGCTTTTTTGTGTTAGATCCGCAGCAAGGCAGAGGTTGCTTTTCTTTTCTGCCATCAGAAGAAAAAGAGCCCTTGCCGCAGCATTCTCTGTGGTGTTAGCCCGTTCTACAAAGGAGAGTTCTCTACTCATGCGCCCTTTTCTCTAAAAAATCCATCACAGAATGGAAGGTCAAAGGATCGAGGATTTTTTCTTTTTGCAGAGTATTTAAGAGAAAACTAAGCGTACAAACACTGTGGAGGGTATACCCCTTTTCCGCAAGATTTTCCATTCCGCCCTGTTCGCGGTCGATCAGGACTACAGCATCTTTGACCTGCAACCCCTCCGCTTCCAGGGAGGCCGTAGTCTCAAGTATGCTTGAACCGGAAGTGATGATGTCCTCGATGATCAGACACTTTTGTCCCTTCTCAAAGATCCCTTCGAGCTGTTTTTTTGTCCCATAATCTTTGATCTCTTTTCTCCTCAGTACCATGGGGATATTATGCCTGATGGATAGCGCAGTCGCAATGGGAAGCGCTGTGTAAGGCACGCCGCAGATGAGGTCAAACTCCAGATCTTTCGTGGATTTATAGATCTGATCTGCAATGGCTCCCAGCAGCTTTGGATAAGAGATACAGAGCCGAAGGTCGATATAGATCGGCGATACGATCTTGCTTTTCAAAGTAAAAGAACCAAACTTCACAGCCCCGATCTCGTGCAGTTTGAGGATGATTCCTGTCAGTGTCATAGTTGCTCCTTAAAGTGAATGGTAGCGCATGGCGAGATAGGGATCCCACATCATGCCGGTAGCTGTCATGGCGATATCAGCCCCTTTTTCTAGAAAAAGGGAAAAATGTTCAGGGCGCATAATACCGCCTACTCCCATGAGAGTTAAGCCCAATTTTTCCTTGCGGTTGATCGAATGGGCGTGCTGGATGAATTCTAGCGCCTCCTCTCTGATGCCAGCGCCGCAAATCCC
>Ga0207065_1015_pt1 | contig 40304 bp, 40 predicted proteins | sample Alteio_BWMinCont_27_FD_153492 | JGI IMG/M metagenome (GOLD analysis project Ga0207065, IMG submission 153492) | Enriched cells from forest soil in Barre Woods Harvard Forest LTER site, Petersham, Massachusetts, United States -... | ecosystem: Environmental > Terrestrial > Soil > Temperate forest >...
TCCGCGCAACCAGATGCCATTCCCGAGGCGAACTGCAAAGCCCAAGCAGTTTGCGCCAGCTTGAGTCTGGCAACAAAAGAGGTGAATGCCTGGCCTGTCCGTGCCGATTGAAGGGTTATGACCTTCTCCTCCGAAACGCTCAAGATTGTCGTGAGGTTCTCAGCCATCGTCGGAACTAGAGTGCCGCTATTGGTTGGATGATTTGTCAAATGGAATAGGACCTGTGAATATTCAGAGTGCCAACAGAAATAAAAAAAACTCAGGACGGTTTTGTTTGGGTCTCCGCCTCAGCTTCGATTTCCAAGCCATTGGCCGGTGAATCGTTTTCTGTGAGCCCGTGAAGGCGCGCCAAATCCCACGAGGGCGCGCACATGTAGGGCCGTGGTGTAACAGGGCCAGACAGGAGGGCGAGAGAGCGCACGCACCTCCCGTGATGCGAAACTTTCACAAGCCCATCAATTGGGGTGGCTATTGGGTTACGCCGTCGTTGACCTGGGCGACATCCATGCGCAGCGTGCCGTTGTCGTTGAACAGCAGGCCGTTGAAGCGGCCGACCGAGCCGACCGCCAGTTGCTTGGTGTTGAGCAGTTGCGTGCTGGAGTCCACGTAGACGACGACGGTGCTGGGGTTCGTGAGCAGGTTGGTCTGGCCGGGCTGAACCGCGAGATTGGGGATCAAGTCGTAGGGGGCGAGCGAGATCGTGTAGGTCGTAAAGGTGCCTTCGCTGCCGCTGGCGGTGACGATGCCGTTGATCGTTTGCGGCATAAGCGTGATCGTTGTGGCTGGAATATAAGTGGGACCGCCTTGTTCCGTGAGAGCGTGAGCACTAAACGAAACATTCTGGCCCGGGACCATGTTGGCAGTAGTGAAAACAGGGGCGAATGGAAGACTCTGGAGGTTGGTTAAGCGGGGCGAGATTTGAGCCACGCTGTTATTGAAGCTGAAAGCGACGGCGCCGAGAATACGGTCCCCAGGAAACAAAAAGCCTTGCACTTCCCGGCCGAAGGTAAACAGGGCCGGCACAGAAGCGGCAACCTGCATGACTGGACCGTTCACGTCAGTCAAGTTCGCGGGGTTCGCATCCGACACGGAAACCCGGGTGGCCAGTAGGGAGCCATTCGGTTGAATGGCAAGATCCATATCTACCGGCATACCGGCGGCGAGCGTGGAAAACGCCGCGACGCCTTGGTAGATAGTGTTGGTGTCGGACACGACAGCCCACGTCGCGCCATCGGCGGCTCCAACCGTAAAGTTGTTGGTCACGGCGTTCACTGCAGAAATCTGTCCGACCAGACTGCTCATTTTGCCGTTTTGCAGATTTGTCGACGACGAGGCCAGCGTAACGGGCGTAACGGTGAAGGCCGTTCGCCGGCATCACGGATTGCGCGACTTGGAGGTTCAACAGTAGCCCCATCGCAGTTCCCGTGACGCGGATGGGCGCAGGCAAGGACAGCGTTGCGACTGGCGCAACATTCGACTGAAATTCATCCGTCAGCAGCCCGCCGTTCTGTTGCAGCATAACGCACGTGACTTGAGCGGACTGAACCATGGCCGACGCCGCGGTGTACGTGTCTTGCGGGACGCTTACCGTTAGCAGAGGCTCGGCGGAACCGTTCACGTGGATGAATTCGGCCTGTTGCGGCGTCGTGAACACACTGACGGTCCTTCCGGATTGGCTGGTCAACGTGAGGTTGTTGAACGTGACGTTCATTTGCGAGATCTGATCGTTGGCCGTGCTGGAAGCCATGACCGTAACCGACGTGTTTTGCGGCGTCGGAGGAATGCTGGACATGTTCATGCCACAACTTGTTGCGAACGCAGCCATTAACGTCGCGCTGATGGCTAGTAAGGACTTGGAAACACGGGAATTGGGTATGGCACAAAAGAGCGAGGCGGCAGATTTCACGTGCCCTCCTGGGAGATCAAACGCAAATAGTCGCAACCGACAGGGCGGCAGTCCGCGACGACGAAGCTATTCTTAACTCACTTTGACGGTTAGACGAGTACTGGCATGGGCGAGTTTCCCCAAGTTTCATCAATTTTTCATCTTTTTTTCGTGGCCATGAGCAACGTAGCTAAGAGGTTCCCACGAGGGGAGATGAACCGGCCACGGGTTTCCAGTGACGCGCAGCGGCGAACAGGAAGAGGGCGGAGACGAGGAGAATGGGGGAGCTGAACACACCGGGCATCCAGCGATGATAGTAGGCTGAGCTGAGCAGGTGCAGACTAGCGTTGGCGATGCCGACGACCACCGCAAAGCGGCAGAGCCACCAGGCGCAGCCCCAAGCGGCTTGTGATTGCCGAGGAACTGAGAACGAACGTTTTGGAATTGGAAGGTTTGCCGGTGCGCTTCCTCGTGCACCGTTGGGCAATGTGGGGCGACACCAGTCATGCATCGGAAAGACCCCGAGCTGCAGCCGACCTGAGCTCACGGACGATGATTCCGCCAATGACAATCAGGAACGAGGCGCTCAATTCCTCGATAATGATTCTCGGGAAAAGGGCTGGATCGACAGCGTAATGCATAGCAACCGATTCCCAGAAGATTGTCACGGTCATTATCAGAGATACAAGGCTCAGGGTTATCGTGGCTATCATTTCCCTACGTTTAGCAACCATCGCAACAAAAGAACCGATGATTAGCGATATGAGGAGACTCCCCACATAAACGGTGTAGTACATCCAGAATGAGTGACTGGCCGCGTGCTTGGAATCGTAGTAGGGCGTCACATGGTGGTTGAGAAGGGAAATAAATTCCATAATCACTCGCTGAAGATTGCCAGTAGCAAACTGCAGCAGGAAAGCACCGCTAGCGGTGGTAATGACGATCAACCACGGCGCGGTTCGAAATCCTCTGCCAACGAGACCTGCGATTGTTTTCACGCTCTGGCTCCAATACCAGCGACGGGCGCGACCTGTTCCGCACCTTGACGCCATGTCAGAGAATCTGTCGTCGAGAATCTGCTGTTGCATGCCTGTTTCCTCTTCCACGATGAATAGACCAACGAGCCACACAGCGATGCGAGGCGGCTGAACTATCATCACTCGAGACATCACCAGCACCGCTCAGTTACGTTGAACTCGTGCGCCATGCTTGGAGCCTCCTAGCGAGCCCTTCGTACCAGTCCAACGCATTCTACGATACAACCGACCAAGCTTATGCGGAGACGAACAACTCCTTGAATTGGTGACATGCCTGTTAAATGCTAGCATTTATCGGGAGTTAGTCAGGTCTTGTCGCGGTCAACCCTCGGTGAGACAATCCGAGAAGTGGAGGGCTCGCAAAATGAAGCCTTCAAGTAAAGTCCAGAAAGCTATCATCTTCGTTGCAACTTTGCTGTTTCTTGGCGGATTATCGCGTGCGCAGGAGCAAAGAGCGAACGATTGGGGCAATACCGTGCACGGGTTGCAGATGCGCATTTATCTCGACCAGGCGGCAACTGGGCAATCCAAGGTTCCAAGTTTCAAGGTTGAATTGCGCAATGTCGGAGAGAAAGACCTGCTGTTCAATTTGGGGACCATGACTCGCAACGGGGGACAATACGCGACTTCTGTTTCCTTGATTCTCGTTGACCCTCAAGGAAAATCTCATTGGCTTGAACTCAAGAGGTCTCTTCTGGGTAGCGATGCAGGAAAGGAAGTCCTTTTTCTGCCGCTTCCCGTTGGCGGCGCCTTCTCCTTCCCAGTGGAGCTGGACAACTATTGGGCTGCAACTTCGAAGGAATCCGACTACAAATTAGAGCCAGGGACTTACCGCCTCGCGGCTCACCTCGCCGGTTTCATTGAGACAGGCAATCAGCTGACATTCCGCTCGTTCCAACCCATAACGGGACGCTCGTTTGACAAGGTGAACCCGGAAATCGGCCTTGGCCCGCCTCCCATGTCTAATACATTACAATTTGAGGCTCCAATCCGATAATTGCATGAGCGACCTCCCACAGTGGAGGAATTCTTGACGCCGGTGCAACCCGCAACCCCACGCATTGCCCTTTGCGCTGCCTATATTAAGGATGGAAAACGTCTGGCGTTCCCTTCCGAGTCCGGTGGTTGCCCATAAACCACCGCTGATTAGGCTTCGAACTCAAATTCCACACTCCGCCCAATGAAAACAATCAAGCTTCCACCTCCGACAAGCTCTTATCAGGCGTGTGGACTTCCGAGTGGTCAGAATCGGAAAAAATGGAGGGCTAGGCGAGCGACTAGTCGGAAATCTCTCTTTCGTACCGTATACTGAATAGAGTTGGGTTCTCGCCGTGGACCACAAACAAGCAGTCCGATATCACCTAACGCCTGATTCTCGTACGGCATCGGCGCTGAGCGATGCGCAAATCCGGCAGTTCATCCATGAAGGATTCGTGAAAATTCAACACGCTTTTCCGCGTGAGCTTGCGGACGAGAGCCGTTCCGTCCTCTGGCGGGACACTGGCTGCGATGAGGCCGACCCAACAACCTGGACGAAGCCGGTGATCCGCCTTGGTATGTATGAACAAGAGCCGTTTACCAGGGCCGCCAATACATCAGTCCTGCACCAAGCATTCGATCAACTTGTCGGTCCAGGCCGATGGCGGCCTCGAAGCGATCTCGGGACGTTCCCGATTCGGTTTCCCTCACACCGCGATCCAGGAGACGCGGGCTGGCACGTCGATAGCAGTTTCCCTCCTGATTCCGGCGACACGACCGATTTTCTGAACTGGCGCATTAACGTGACTTCAAAGGGAAGAGCCCTGCTGATGCTTTTCCTTTTCTCCGATGTCGGCGAGAATGACGCCCCAACCCGCATTCGCGTCGGTTCGCATCTGGATGTCGCAAGAATTCTCGCTGCTGCGGGGGACTACGGCTTATCTTCGAGAGAGCTAGCCGCTACGAAAGACTTTGCCAAAACCGCTGCTCGCCGCGAAGTGCTGGCGATAGGCGAGGCAGGTACCGTCTACCTGTGCCATCCATTTCTGGTGCATGCAGCTCAACCGCATAACGGCTCCCGACCGCGCTTTCTCGCACAGCCGCCGCTACTGCCGACTGAATCCTTTCTCCTCAACCGCACGGATGGGGCATACCCGCCCGTCGAGCAAGCCATACGGATTGCTTTGCAGGACGCTTGATTTCGGGTGACGCCGTAGCATTACGTTCCATGCCGTCCGGTTGGCAATTCGAAAACTATGCCAGCGCCGGGCGGTTCCCATTCGGAAAGTAGACTGACTTGGCCGTGTTGGCAAACCCATCATTTCGCCCTTGGTAGCCCCTTTCGTGTACGGGGTTAATGGTCCTGGAGCAGGGAGAAAGCACCTACTTGCGGGAGATTGCGCTGCTGTCGGGGTTGAGAAGATTGCGCAGAAACAATGGCGGTTACCTCGTCGATCTGCTTGCGCGTGAGGAGATGAGAGAGACTGGAGCGGCGAGCGGAGCCGCTACGGTCGCCGGCTGCGATGGCGCAGGAGTACCAGGTGTAGGCTGCAACATAGTCGAGGGGGACACCTTTGCCGGTTTCGTAGAGGTAAGCCAGGTCGGTTTGGGCGTGGGGGTCGCCTTGCTCGGCGGCGAGATGTTCCCAGCGGGCAGCTTCGGAATAATCAACTGGGACGCCGGTGCCCTTGAAATAGAAGACGCCAAGATTGTGCCGGGCGGCGGGGAAGCCGAGATCGGCAGCAGCGCGAAACCACTTGGCGGCCAGAGCATAGTCACGCGAAGTGCCTACCCCGGTGAAGTAGACAGAAGCCAGGTTGGTTTGTCCGACGGGATTGCCATGTTGTGCAGAGGCGAGATACCAATCGAAGGCGAGGGCGGAATTTTTGGGAACGCCGTGACCCTGCTGATAGAGTGCGGCCAGATTATTCGCGGCGTTGGAATGGCCTTTCAGGGCGGCAGCACGGTAGTTCTCTGCGGCCTTTGCATAATCTCTGGGGACTCCTTGGCCGTGTTCATAGAGGTAGCCGAGGAGGAATTCGCCGTCGACATTGCCTTGGGCAGCGGATGCACGAGCAAGGGAAACGACCGACTTGTGGTCCGGGGAGGAGGAATCGTTGCGAAGATATATCTGGGCGAGTGTATATTGGGCCACGGCGTCGCCATGATCGGCGCGTGATTGGAGCGAGGGGAGGTCAGGGGAAAGAGCAGACTGCGGCGTTTGAGCCGATCCGTAGGGAATAAAATAAGCGGCGAAGAAGATGAAGAAGATTACGGGACGGAGAAAATAGCTGACAAGTCGATCGAGCAAGTACACGGTGGCCTCCCACGGTGGCGAACAAGACGAACTCGATCCGGATGTCCAGGCAGCTGCGCCGTGGCGCGCTGTCGAAAGACCCCCGGAGCGTTGGGCACACCACGGAGAAAGCGTGGTGAGCGAAACAGCGGTGCCAGATAAGTGGCAAGAAAGCACACTGGTTCGCAGCACGCAAAAAGCGTGATGAGCTACTGGGACCCCTCGCTTGTACGGATTGCTAGACTAGAGACGAAAGTTCAGGGGGAAAAGTTTGGCGAGAATCAAACTCTTTTTCTGTTCATTGCTATGCGGAATTCAAATACCTGCATTGATGCCGATGAAACAATGCCGAGAGTTTCACCCCTAACTCAAGCAAGTGACGCCCAAGATCAGTTGAGGTTGGAGAAGGCGAAACTGGCTGGGCTTCGGGATCAGTTGTACCGACTCGAGAAGACCTTGGAGACCTCGAGCGGCCCAAGGTGAGCACCCGAAAGATGTTGATAAATCCCCGTTACCGCCTATTTGCCCGACGAGCTTTCGCGACGGAGGATGTTCCACCGTATTTTCGTCGCACTCAGCCCAGGCATGTTAATCGGGGGCATGGCAAGTGTACTCATCGCAGCCATTGTCATTGCGGCAGCGGTTGGAGGACGCCGGGAATACCCCCAGGATTTCGTGGGTCATATGATTGTTGGTTATTGATTCCGTCAACGAGCCACGCGCTTCACCGAGTAGCCGAGCGGCCTTACGGCCGCCCGGCCCTCTCAGAACTGGGTGTGAAAGTTTCCCTTCACCCAGCTCAAGCACTTCGAACGCCTCTTTAGAGGAGACGCGGTTTCGAAACGGGAAGACGCTGACGATGAACCCGGTCATGACACTCGGGATGAAGTAAAACGCAGTTCGTAGCACCTGTTGAACCACCCTTCACGCGGGGGACGCAGTAATGAAGGCGCCACCCTGTGATCCGGGTGATTTGGGTACTGCACAGCGTGCAGAGGCCACGTTGTTCATACCAGAGATAGCGAAGAGTGCTGATGCCCCGAAACGTTTCCAACATGTGAGCCCCTTCGCGTTCTTGCCGAGTAGCCGGACGACCTTACGGTCGTCCAGCCCTCTAGGAACCGTGCGTGATACTTTCGCATCACACGGCTCGAGCATTCAATAACGCCCCCCTAAAAAAACGAGGACGCGGCCTTATTTCAACAGCAAACAAAACCTACTCGATACTGACTTGCGGCCAACTCGCACAGCGATGGAAGAACCATCAGGCGTGTGGGAAGCTGCACCAGCAGCTTGCGCCGCCGTCATTTGCATTGCTTCCTTCATCGGTTCCACAAATGGCCTCGAGTTTGAACGCCATCGCGAAGTCAGCCCCGTTTCCGGTGAGGTAATGTTGTCCCGTGGTGGCAACGCAACCTGTATCTGCCCGATTACAGGGCAGCATAGCTCGGATTTGATTTTCAGTCCCGTCGGTCCAACAACGACATCGCGCCGATTGTGCCTCGCCGGAATTAAGTACGCGCTTGAAATGAACATCATACAGAGACGTCGTCGCGAAACTGCGATGCGCGTTTCGCCGGAAAACTCGTCAAGGCTCTGGTTACGGCGTTATCGTGAAATCGGGCCGATCCTCAGTGTCCTCAATGTCCGGTTATCGAACTAATCGGGAGTTGGCGAATATCCTGCCATTTTCGGGCGGGATTACACTTTGCGAAACCACATTGGATAATCAAGCGTCAATTTACCAGGTGGGGAAAACTATCCGATTCAACGGTTCTCGAAACGAAGATCGGCGTAAGCCGAAGGTGTCTCCTAAGATGGTAAATGGTATTGGAAGACACATCGGAGAGCCTCAATGAAGCTGTGCCTAGCATTTCTGTGCGTTTCGCTTAGCGTTATTGCAGTTTCTAGAGTCAGTGCGCAAGGGTCGCAAACCACCCCTACCACTCCCACAATCAAGGTGACGTCGGCACTGGTGTTTCTGGACGTTACGGTGGTGGACAAAAAAGGCCGGCCAGTGGTGGGCGGGTTAACGAAAGACGACTTCACCATTACCGAGGACAAAATACCGCAGGCCATCTTCTCCTTTGAAACGCCAGAAGTGCATGTGATGGGTACAGGGGGTGAAGACGAAAATCCCAATGGGCAGCCTCCTAAGACTATTTTCGTATTGGACCTGGCGAATTCGAGTTTTGAGGATTTCGCCTACATCCGGTATGAAGTGCAGCAGTTCTTGAAGGCACAGCCCACACGGCTGGCGTCTCCTACGGAGATGTTGGTCTTGGGCAACGAATCTCTAGAAATGCTGCAAAGCTTCACACGGAGCAGAACGGATCTGCTGGACGCATTGAAGCATTTACCGGCGGCATTGCCCTACAAGAAGACGAACGGCGCATTTGGCTGGGAACGGTTCGGACAGTCGCTTGATGCACTAGACCAGATCGCGTTGCAGAACAGGGGCGTACCGGGACGAAAGAACATCGTTTGGGTCGGCCACGGCGGCCCCAACGCGTATCTGGACCCGGTGGTATTCTCTGGAAAATTCGTGGGCGAGCTCAAGCAATATGTGCATTCGACCACGAATATGCTCGTCGATGCGCGCATCAGCCTGTTTGTGATTTACCCCGGATTGCCAGTTCGCGGCAATGTCACCCCGTTCAGCGCGATGCAAGCAGGCATTGACATTGCAGACGATCCCTTCGCGGGGGACATCAATTTCGGTCTTTTGGCCAATGAAACCGGAGGAAAGTTGTTTTACAACCGCAACAACGTGGACATGGAAATCAAAGAGTCCGAGCAGATGGGCTCGCAGTACTACACACTGACTTATCAACCGCAGCGCGTGGATCCGGATGGTAAGTTTCGCCGTGTCCGCGTGACCCTCCGCAATCCGGATTTGCGGGCGGTGACCAAGGCCGGCTATTATGCGCCAGACGCGCATGCCCTCATCGATCCACGACAGCAGCAGATGATCAAACTTGTGGAGGCCGTGCAGTCCACCGTTCCCTTCGACTCATTGAATGTGACCCTGTCTGGCGTGGTACGCCACCCCGATACGCGAATGGCGGAGTTCACGGTGGAATTGAAATCAAAGAATCTGACTTTTGAGCCGTCGGATGATGAGAAAGGCGTCGCGCAGCTGATCGTAGCGGCGGCAAGCCTGAACCAATACGGGAATATTATGGCTTCGAGGACGCAAACCGTGACACTGATTGCCCACTCGTTGGACCCGGCGCAACTACCTGAGGTCGCATCACGGTTTGCTCTCATGCTTCGCGTTCCGCGCAAGACGAGAAGGGTACGGGTAATTATTCAAGCTGCGGATGGTGGGCGCCTTGGGTCAGCGGAAATCGACCGAAGGACCATTGACGCTGCACCGGCAACAGAGACGCCGAGACCGGAACTAAAACAACGCCCGTATGGTCAAAAATCTCAAACGCATTGAAAAGGCTAGGGACAGCTCTGCTGCTTATAGTGGAGGACATTCATGGATTCATCACCGAAGATCGCCATTGTCACCGGCGCGGGCAGCGGAATCGGCAGGTACGTCGCCGTTGCTCTTGCTCAAAACGGCTACTCGGTGGTTCTTGCCGGTCGCCGCAAGGAGCCGTTGGAGGCGACCGCGCTTGAAGTGGGACAGGCCAATTACCAAACGCTCGTCGTACCTTCGGATGTCAAGGATCCCTCCTCCGTGCGCGAGCTTTTCGCGAAAACAAAGGACGCTTTCGGCCGGCTCGACTTGCTCTTCAACAACGCCGGTATCTCCGGCCGCGCCATGCCGCTCGAGGACTTAACGTACGAGCATTGGAAGTCCGTGGTCGATACGAACCTCACTGGCACGTTTCTCTGCACGCAGGAGGCATTCAAAATCATGAAGATCCAGGAGCCACGCGGCGGGCGCATCATCAATAACGGCTCGATTTCTGCGCATAGCCCTCGACCTAATTCCGCCCCCTATACGGCATCAAAACACGCAATTACAGGTCTCAGCAAAGTGACTGCTCTCGACGGCCGAAAGTACGACATCGCCTGCGGTCAGATCGACATTGGAAACGCGTCGACCGAAATGGCGGAAAGAATGAAGAAAGGCGTACCGCAAGCGAACGGCACGATCGCGGTCGAGCCCACTATGGATCCCACAGACGTTGCGCGCGCCGTCGTTTATATGGCGTCCCTCCCTCTCGACGCCAATGTCCAATTCATGACGGTCATGGCGACCAAGATGCCCTTCATCGGCCGCGGCTAATGGCCAGTGTGCCTGTCTCTGGCGAATTGATACGGCGGCAGTGAAACGATCGGAGCCGCGAAACGCGCTGCAACTGAGAACGCAAACACTGCATGATTTCATTCGAGGATTTTGCAGAGGTCGACCGGATACCGTAGCGAGCGCGAATCTTTGAGAAATCAGGCTCTTGTTACGCGATACTGATCACTTGTTCGCCCCCTGCTGCCAAGAATGCGGCGTGCGTTTCGCTGCGGCGCTGTTCGGCCTGTTTCACAAGTTCAACGTAGCGCGGGAGGGATCGCAAGGGCGCGAACCACGGGTCGCGCGAAAGGGCGGAGGCGCAGAGGAATCCATGATCGATGGCGGTGGAAAGCGCCGAGATGGCGCGGTCGGTCTCGTTGATGCGCGCAAGGTGACGCGATGAGTAAAACAAGATCTCCGGATCTCCATGAATAGCGGTCTCCGCAGCCGCAATCGCGTTGGAACATTCTTCCCAATTGCCTTCGAGGTAGGCTCGAAGAGAGCGCATGATTCCTTGCACTGCCCCGGTAGTGCCTCCGGATTGCTCTCGCTCTCGAAGCATGGAAAGGGCGGTCTGGTTTTCGCCCAGAGCAACCAGCGCGGCGCAATCGAGGTAATAGGTACCCTTTTTGCTATAGCAATCGAGCGCGCCAGCATAATCTCCTAACAGGAAGTAAGTATGCGCGGCGCTGGTCATCAGGTGGGGATCCAGATGTCGCCCACGAAGGTGAGCAGCAATGGAAGCTCCTAGTTCGTCGCAATAGCGGCAGGCCTGAACTAGACCGGCAAACAGTTCGGGATCGTTTCGGCGAGAGCGCGATCGCTCCAGTAGCCTGAGCATGGACTGTTGCGTGCGGCCCTGGTCGCACTCCGCGGGCGTATAGAAGTTGTGGGCGATAGCCAAATCAGGATGGAGAGCAAAGGCACGGCTGAAAGCTTGTTTAGAGCGCTCCGCATCGCTGTCCGTATCGTCACCAAATTTTCCGAGAAAATGGCAGACGCGGCCGAGTCGCGCCCAAGCGGGGGCATAGTTAGGGCTCTCCTCGAGACACTGGAGGTAAAGATCGCGGGCCAGGCTCATGCTATCCAGAGTGCGAGTAAGAGCAATCTGGTTGGCGCGAAGATAGTATTCGTAGGCTCGGGCGCTGGCCGGGACGTCGCGATGGGAGGAGCGGCGTTCCCGTTCGTCGAGCGGAAGCTGGAGGGACTGCAGGATGCGTTCGCACAACTCGTCCTGGATCATGAAGAGATCCTGCATGGAGGAATTCGCCGACTCCGACCAGATAACGGCACCGCTGGGCGCCTCGATGAGTTGACAGGTGAGCCGAAAGCGATCCCCCGCACGCAGCAATGAGCCGGTGAGGAAGGCATCGACGTCCGCCTCGACCGCCACAAGCTTGGGATCGGGCTGTCCTTCGAACTTTGCCGACACAAGGGTGGAACGCACGATGAGGTTGTCCATCGCGGAAAGGGAATTGCTAATGGCATCAGGCAAAATGTAGCTAAGAAAATCAGTCTGCTCATCACTTTTCAACGAGCGAAAGGGCAGGACGATAATGCGGGAGACTGTTCGGGTTAGTGAACCGGCGGCGGTGCTGCTGGAGAGAGAAAAGGATTCGAGAGCCTCAAGCATTTCGCGGGCTGAGGAGTAGCGGTCCTCGACACGCTTGGCCATAGCCCGGCGAATGACGCGGTCCAATGCCTCGATTTCGCGCGAACCACTGAGTGGCGCTGGATTTTGATGCAAGACGGCGTAGAGGACGTCCACAAGGGAATGGCCTTCGAATGGCCGCCTGCCAGTCAGCATTTCGTAAAGGATGGAGCCAACCGCGAAAATGTCCGCAGGTGGACCTGCGGGGAGACCACTGGCCTGCTCCGGCGTCATGTAATGAGGTGTGCCAACGATAAGTCCGGGCGCGGTCAGAGAAGCGGTTGTTCGCGTCTGATTCGGGTCTCCTGTAAAGGTCGCATCCGTCGTTCGGGCCAAACCGAAATCCAGCAGCTTGCTGCCGTGGCGCGTAAAAGAAGACGTTGGAGGGTTTGAGGTCCCGGTGGACAATTCCAAGGTCGTGAAGGGCCTGCAGCGCACAAAGGATCTGACATTCAATGCCTAGCGCTTCCGAGGTGGTAATCATCCCGGTGACGAGGCGGTCCGCCAGGGACTGCCCGTCGAGCAATTCCAATATGAGGACGAGAGACTCACCTTCTTCGAGGACGTCGAAGACCTGGCAGACGTTGGGATGATTGACGCGCGCCAGAGATCGCGCTTCGCGCCAGAGTCTGGAGCGGGCTTCTTTGCTTTCATTTGCCTCGAGGATGGTCTTAATCGCGACTAGCCGTTCGAGGCGCTCGTCCCATCCCTCGTATACGACACCCATTGCACCTTGGCCAATCTTGCGCCGGATGCGGTAATGGCCAATGATTTCCAACATGCGGTCATGATAGCCCCGCGGGGAGGAAGCTCGCAATGATCACCCGATGGCCCAGAATTGGAATTGAGGGAATCGAGATGTACGGACCGTCACGACATTCAAGAAAATGAAACGATGAAACTGACGTGAGAGTTAGGCGGGCAGAATGAGATGTAACAATGGTACATTTTGGTCAAGCCAGCTGAACGGAGTTTTTGGTAGGCACCAGTAAAGACATCAGAGCCGGACATTTTCTTCTGTATTTTCTGGTCGCCGGGGCCAAAACAATGTGGTAAGAGTGTATTGAGTCCCTGCCCTCAACCCCACCAAGAAAATCAAACTGAGGAGATTCGCAAAATGAAGATCGAAAGAATATGGGGCGGATTTGTGTCATTGGGCCTGGTTGCGGCGATGGCTGCACCCGTGGCCCTAGCAAAGTCACAGGCTACGCCCTCAGCCCAAGCCGTAGGTAAGGAAAAGGGAATGCACGGGGGCGGACTACAGGCCGCGGTGGAGAGCTTGAATCTCACAGACGAGCAGAAGGCCAAGGTGAAAGATATCTTTGCGGATGCGAAAACCAGGGGCCAGGCGGTGTCCAGTGACACTACGCTGAGCGATGAGCAGAAAAAAGCGAAGATGAAGGAACTCCACAGCGGCATAATGGTCAAGTTGAACGAAGTGTTGACACCTGAGCAACAGACCGAGTTGAAGAGCAAGATGGAAGTTGCAAAGGCGGCGAAACCACCGGAGAAGCCGTGATGTAGGAAACCACGCGGTTAACTAGCAAAGACCTGAGAAGGCGCCCGGCTCTTCCACACCGAGCGCCTTTCGCTTTGGACCCGGCCACCGGGTTTGAACATCGAGAGTTGACGGCGACCGGGAAGTGAAGTTCCGACGGCAGTTGATTGTCCGGTAGTGTGAACTTACCAGGCACAAGGCGAGTCTGAATGCGTTAACTGTGGTAGCAGAGCTGTCAGACGCTCGGACGCTTATGCAATATTTGGCTGCGATATCCCTACCAGCCAGCATACCGCGTGTGGTCAAAATACTCGAACGGCTTGAAATGGCGTGGCTTAGGATTTAGCCCAAGCTCCCTCTTCGAATGGACTTCGCCGATCCAGAAACAGCTGTGCTACGCCGTGTAACATTCTTAGCCTCTGATCGGCTGTTGCAAAATCACAATTCGCCAGAGACGGTATCGGCCGAGCCATGTGAGCAGGTAAAGCGGAACAGAAAAAATCAGTCGCGTCACGATCGCCACAGGTTGCACAATGGTGCTCGATTCAAGCGCCACCTGCGACGGTGCGCGCCATGGTTGTGGGAAATGCGCTCGGCGATCGTGGCTAGAGTACGTGACCGTAACCCGATGGAAATTGCCGATGACTTAGGGCACCGTTTTTGGCGATTACGTCCGTATGGCCGACCACTTGCTCGGAACGCGGCGAACGTGAAGTTCAACGCCACGAGCTCACTTTATGCCGCGGCTTCCAATGCTTGACCGTTTGCTCTCTCCTAATGTGCGGAGCGAAGCGTGGCGAATTCGGCGATGCCGAGAACTACGGCGTAGGTGGCGAAGAGAAAAGCGCCGTAGCGGCCGCCAGATGCTTCCTGAATTCTCGGCATGAACGTTCCCAGGTTAGAGAGCACGACCGCTTCTCCGACCATTCCGGGTATGGCGAGAAGGAGCACGGCGACGGCCCAGTTGGACGGGGCGATGTGACGCCAGCGGAGAATGAGGATGCAGAACGCGGCGGAGATGATGGGTGAAATTGCAAAGCTCACCCAGTATCGTGCCGGTGTCGTCTCTAAAACGTGGTGACCGGCGTACGCGTAGTAGATGGTCCCCAAAATCCAGATGATGAGGCCGAACGAAACCAACAGCATGCATTCTTGGATCTTCATGCGGGCTCCTCACGTGCTACGATGAACCACGCGGTGTGTTATCATGTACCGTGCGGTACATTAAATGTACCACACGGTACATCGGGAGACAAGATGCGCCGTCGCAAAAAGCCAGATTTAGGTGTGCTGCTCGATCGGTGTCTGGCGGCATTCGTCGAAGCGGGAACCCTCGACTTAAGCCTCGACCGATTGGCGCGCAAAGCCGGGAGCAGCAAGCGCATGCTGGTTCATTATTTCGGCGGGCGCGAGAACATCGAGGAGCAGGCGATTACGCGCCTCGAAAACCGGCTGCGCGAGCAATTTGTTCCCGAGGCATTTCCGCCGGGAGCGACAGCGCAGGCAGTTGTGAATGCGCTCTGGGACCGCACAACTGCTCCTCAATCGAGAGGTGTGCTCTTGCTGGTGATGGATCTGTCCAAGCGCGCCTGGTCGGGTTCGAAACGCGCGAGGCTGTTTTATGCCGAACAGCAAAGGCTGTGGATCGAGCTCCTCATGAGGTATTTGCCCGATCGTCCGACAGTCGAAGAAGTGCTGCAGGCGTTCCAGGGAGCGGTTCTGGCGTTCTTGGTCACTGGAGATCGCGAGCCGGGAAGGCGAGCGGTGATGCGAATCCTCGAAAACCAAGAGAAGGTGCGGTCGCGCGCCTAACCGCAAGTCTTGCTGGATCCTCTCGGCGAATTGATACGGCGGCAGTGAAACAATCAGAGCCGCGAAACGCGCTGCGACTAAGAAAGCGAACTCCGGATGATTTCATTCGAGGTTTTTGCAGAGGTCGACCGGATACCGCAGCGAGCGCGAATCTTTGAGAAAACAGGCAGCCATCGGTGCCTGATAGAGGCCTCGACAGTGAGGTTGCCATCGAAACGAGGGGAGATTTTGTAGTTTTCGGCATAACTGGTCCAATCTGTGCACGCGCTCCTAACTACCCCGCGCAGAACGAGTTAAGCCTGCGCGGGCATCGCGCTTGGCCAGTTATGTCGCATAATCGGAAACTTGGAAATTTCACTTCTTCGACTAGTGCGTTAATTTGACCTTCAGAATTCTGTTATGATCGGGGCATCTTAAGTCAATTCAGCAATCCGCCAGGCTCGCTTACCTCAAAATCGATAAAGAACGCAGACTGGTGATGAGCACGGCGGCTGGTGTGCTCACCTTGGCTGATGCATTGACGCATCAGGAGAGCCTCCTGAAGGACCCTGATTTCGACCCCAGCTTCTGTAAGCTAATCGACTTTACCCACGTCACCAACTTTGAGCTTGAAGCTAAAGGGGTGCGCAGGTTAGCCCAAAGGTCCATTTTCTCACCCGATTCTCGACGGGCGATCCTAGTGGCTAGCGACTTGGCATTTGGATTTTCCAGAATGTTTAAGATATATCGTGAAACCGCGGGCGAAAAAGGAATTCACGTTTTTCGCAATCTTGACGACGCACTTGACTGGATCCTTGCCAAGCACTCCACTGCGTGAAAAATCCTCGCCGCGTACAGACAGAGACCGCTCGGTTCCCGTGTGGTCAAAATACTCGAACGGCTTGAAATGGCGTGGCTTAAGATTTAGCCCAGGCTCCCTCTTCGAATGGAGTGGGGATGCGTGACGTATATCAAACCGATGTGTTGCTTACCCTTTTTCATCGGCCATACCCACAGGGCGAGACTGATGGGGGATGGATGGGGCCGGGAAGAGCTTACCCCTCAGCCCGGCCTCGCATGAATTCAGTTACCCAACCACGAATTGATGCGATGATCGCTCCACTGTCCCCTCCCGGTAGGTCGTCCCCATTTGGAGTTTCCATGCGTCTGCCTTTTTGCATTCTTAATGTGCTCGGCGACGTGCTTGACGACGGAGAGCTATCTTTCCTGGAGGCAGCGCAAAGCCTCGACGCTGCCAAAGCGCGTGTCCAATCGCTCGCGGAGTCGTGGCCGGGCGAGTATGTTATTTATGATGAGGCAACGGGAGAGCGAGTGCTTATTACCGCAGCCTCGTCAACATCGGCAAAATCGCGGGAAAGATGAATGACTCTTCGGGGGCCGGGAGAGTCACCCTCGTCCGGCCTCGCGTGATAGGGTATTTAACCCCTCCGTTTTACAGCAGATAATCTATTGATTTTGGGTGTTATGAGTCCCATAAGTAGAGTCAGAAGGCGCTTGGGCATCCTGCCCCTTTGAGGAGGTCTCCAGGTTTTATGGCCACGCCCGTTCCAACCCGTCGATCCGAAAAGCGTACCTCGAAAGTCTTGGCCGCAGAGCTTTCGCGCCCTCACGAACGTGAGGCTAAGGAAATGACGTTCACTGAGAACGTGAGTCCTCGGGGCGCACGCATCACCACGATGCGTCGCTGGCTGCCTGGAACTCGCGTGCTGGTTATTTTTCTACGGGATGGCGTTCGGTCTGAAGGAAAGGTCACTTACTTCCAGCGCAAGGGGAGCCGCGTCTTCGCTATCGGGGTAGAGTTGTCCGGGACAGGTGCAGACCGCATGGGGAACGTAACCTGATCTTAAAGAGGATAGACGTGCGTGCCGATAAGCACTCCTTGGGGGGGCCGGGTATCCCTTGTCGGAGGCACGCGCGAGTCGAGACACCCCAAGGAGTTGTGGGTCTACTGGAACTGTGAAGGACGTGAGGATACTTCACCGAATCCGGGACATGAGTATGGGGGGTGTTTATCGAAACAGAAGCGGCACGGGATGTAGAACACGACGGTCAAGCTTGACTTCCTTGTTCGGGAAGGACAAATCAGGGCCGAAGCCGTTGTCCGACATATAAAGACAGGGACTCGGATTGAGACTCACCGCTCTGCCTGAGGAAGATGGCCCCCGCTGACAGCATTGATGGCAAGAATTTGCAGTTTGTCTCGGAAATGAAAGCGTCCGGCCATTTCACTGGCCATTGTGCGTTGAAATAGTAGGGAGGCGCACATGGCGCAATACCTTCACATACGGTGCGTCGTCAGGACTGACGGAACGAGCGCACATGAGCGCGTTCACTGCTTGGGCGGGGTCAAACCACACGGAGGTCGTTGGAAACTGACGCAAGACAAGGCTATTTCGTACATCCTGGATGGGACTTACGTGTTCTACATCGAGAAACCTGTGGGCAGCGGTTTGATGTGATGGTCGCAACCAGTGCTTACGGCAGCTATCTTAAAACGGAGGCTGATAGAGAGCAACCGGACAAACTTCTGTCTCTGCCGACCTGTCCGTAGATTGAGGCACACCGATTCGAAGCAGCATTGAAAATTCTTGACTGGGTGCTCCCGTTCTCCTCTCCTTCTGTTTTAGAGGACCAGAATCGAAGGCCTGCGAAAAATTTCAAAAAGTGGATGGGTTTCACCGACGCCTTTGCGAAACATCTTCCGACGTGCGCTGAATGCAAGCAGGAGATTTTCACACGATCACACGCCGCTACAACGACTATTGACTTGCTCTTTCAGCCTTGTCGCAAGTGCCTTGAATCAGGTCTTCACCTTAAATAAATATCCAGACTTTACCCGCTATTTTTCCCACCGCTACAAGGCCTTATAAATAGGGACGAACCGGACTGGTCTTGGCGTAGCTTTTCACCTGACGACTTGCTTCCGAGGGGTGGCACACGCTGACCAGTCCGGAAACGACTAAGACTGCTGGGGAGCAAGCGCTGGATGCAACCAGCATGCAAGTTGCTTCTATGGAAGAGATGTTGTCACGAAATCAGTTTGGGAGGGGTAAGTCCATGCGCCGTCGTAATTTCTTGCCGAGAACTAGATGGGGGAAATGGAACCGAGAAACGGGAAAGAGACTGCGGACGGCCAAAGAAAGCAATCCCCAGATGAGAAGAGGCGCAGCACAATGAAGCGGCGAATGTTGTTAGTCGGTGTTTTAGTGGCCCTTTTTTGGGCAACACCAGCGCGGGCGGATAACCAGTTCATCGTACGTTCGACACTCGGCCTCCAAGCGCTTCAGACGGCGTGCAATCCTCCGTTGCTAGCGTCAATCTGCACAGTGGTTGGCGGGTTGGGGGATCCGCTTGGGCAGGTCTTCCTAATTACGAGTCCACTCGACCTAACCGGATTGCTGAATCTCGTTGGCAATCCGCTGGGGATTCTTGATGCTGAAGTAGATCAAGTGCTCAGCTTGGTTGATTTGGCGAACTTAGTTCCCTCAATTACCAGCGCTCTGATGGCGGATAGAACTGAGGTCGCGTACCCTGCCAATTCAGGGACGATGGTGTGGAACAGCTATGCCACGCAACCAGCAGCCAGCATCGTGGAAATCCAGCTAGCGCAAAGCGCTTTCAACGTGACAGGGACGGGGATTGTTGTAGCGGACATAGACACGGGTGTAGATCCCAATCATCCGGCTTTGCAAGGCGTTTTGCTAGCGGGTTACGATTTCACGCGAAATCAAGCGGGCGGTTCGGAGATGACGGATCTGTCTCCAACTTTCACACAGCCGACACCTTGCGACTCTACAACATGCCCTGCTCCCGTCCAGGTCAATCAATCGAGCGCCGCGATCTTGGACCAATCCTCAGCGGCCATTTTGGACACCAATACGCAATACGCAGCCTTCGGTCATGGGACCATGGTCATGGGCGTGATCCATCTGGTGGCACCGACCGCGCAATTATTACCGCTTAAGGCCTTCAAATCGGATGGAACCGCCGATCTCTCGAACATCCTTCGCGCCATTTATTACGCCGTGCAAAACAACGCCAGCGTAATCAACATGAGTTTTGACGTCAAGACGGCCTCGACAGAACTCAAAACCGCCCTTGACTACGCGAGCCAACTCCTCCTGGTAGCAGTGGCGTCCGCGGGAAATGACGGAATGCAGGAAACTGTTTACCCCGCGGCATTACAGAATGATGTTATGGGAGTCGCTTCGGTAGGCTCGACCACCGCCAGCGATGGCACCCGGTCGACGTTCTCCAATTTTGGCGATGCGATCGTGTGGGTAGCCGCACCAGGGGAAGAGATTGTCACTACCTATCCTTTCAGCACTTATGCCGCGGGATGGGGAACTTCGTTCAGTGCGCCCTTTGTCTCCGGCGCTGCGGCGCTCGCGCGGAGCCTGAAGACCTCTATTACTGAGTCTGAAGCGGCGGCCGCGGTGGCCCACGCAGCACCGCTTTCTGGTGCTGGCATGGGCAACGGGCGATTGGACGTGGTGCCCGCACTCCAGTCCTTGACATCGGGACCGGACTTCGGGGTTTCCGCCACTCCGACGAGCAATACAATCACGGCGGGGCAAACGGCGAGTTACACCGTCTCCGCCACTCCGGCAAATGCATCCACGCAGACCGTGACTTGGAGTTGTAGCGGCGCTCCCGCAGCCGCGACCTGCACTGTTTCGCCAGGCTCGGTGACGCTGGACGGAACGCACGCCGCGACTGCGACCGTTACTTTGACCACGACGGCTCGCGCGATATCGCCGCCCCTACTCTGGCCGCGAGCCGCGCCGCCTTCGTCTAAATGGTTGTTGCTGGCGGCGTGCTTCACTTGGACGGTAGTCTTGTTGATCCTGTGCCACCTGAGCCGCGCGCAACGCTGGCGGCGGGCTCTTGCTGCGGCAGCCGGGCTGCTCGCTGTTTCACTGGTCGTCTATTCATGTGGTGGGGGTTACGGCGGCCCGCCGGGGTCGGGGTCCACGACGCTTTATTCAATAGGGCTCAATCCTACCAGCGTCAACGGGGGCGCGTCGTCAACGGGGACCGTAACGCTCAGCGGGGCAGCTCCCAGTGGAGGGGCGGTCGTTTCCCTCTCGAGCAGCGCATCTGCAGCCGCGGTTCCTGCTAGCGTGACAGTCGCTGCCGGAGCCACCAGCGCGACGTTTACGGTGACCACCAGCGCGGTGACTGCCGCCACGCCGGTCACCATCACGGCCTCGTACGGTGGAACGACCAAAACCACTTTGCTTACGGTAAATCCCGCAACGGCGGTTGCGCTGTCTTCGGTGGCGCTCAACCCCGCGACCGTCAATGGTGGGTCACCGTCAACGGGGACCGTAACGCTTAGCGGGGCAGCTCCCAGTGGAGGGGCGGTCGTTTCCCTCTCGAGCAGCGCATCTGCAGCCGCGGTTCCTGCTAGCGTGACAGTCGCTGCCGGAGCCACCAGCGCGACGTTTACGGTGACCACCAGCGCGGTGACTGCCGCCACGCCGGTCACCATCACGGCCTCGTACGGTGGAACGACCAAAACCACTTTGCTTACGGTAAATCCCGCAACAACTGGAGGTACCCCTGCGGGAACATATATGCTCACAATAACGGGAACTTCAGGCACCACCAGCCACTCGACGACGGTTACAGTAGTGGTGAACTAGGGAAGCCCGGGACCCAGCCCCTGCCTCTGGCGAATTGATACGGCGGCAGTGAAACGATCGGAGCTGCGAAACGCGCTGCAACTGAGAACGCGAACACAGGATGATTGCATTCGAGGTTTTTGCAGAAGTCGACCGGATACCGCAGCAAGCGCGAATCTTTGAGAAATCAGGCAGCCACCGGTGTCTGATAGAGGGCCGACAATCAGGTTGCCATCGAAACGAGCGGAGATTTGCGATTGGTCGTGACTCCGTTCTATCGGGTGTTCGCCCTTCCCGTGAGGTATTCGTGAGATGGTTGTTGAAGCAGGTCCTGAAATCGAGCAGCTTGTTTTCGAGGTCTGCCGTCGTCCAGGACAAAGTGTGATCCAAAAATTCCATTCAGCGCCCATCTGACGATATATTGGCACGTGTATCTGGAGAATTGATACATGGGCCGGTTTTGCTGGTAATCGCGCCGCGAAAGTGAGATGCATCTCACTTTCGGAACGCACCTGGGGCACTATAGAACCGCCTCGATGGGGACACCCATGTACTTAAATCCGGGTATAATGACTATCGTTGGTATTCTTTTATCCGGGGTAGCTAAAGGAATCGTTCCCCTCCCAATTGCCGCGCCTAGCAGATGTGCACCGCGTGCACCCATCTGAAGGAGGGCACCATGAGCCGGAGCTCGTCCAAGACCTACAAGATCGACGCTGACGAAGTATCGAATGCTGTCGAACGGCACCTGCGGCTCATCATTGATGAAATTCCCGTAATAGTCTGGCGCAAATCTCCTGATGGCTCGGCTGACTTCCTTAACAAGCAATTTCGGGAATATACCGGTCTTTCCTTGAAGGAGGGGCTGGGCTGGGCATGGATGAACGCGTTCCATCCTGACGACCGTTTGATGGAGGAATGGCACGCGGCTTTCGCAACGGGGAAACCCTTTGAAAAGGAGGTACGCCTCCGCCGGTCCGACGGGCAGTATCGCTGGTTTTTGATTCGTGCCGTCCCGGTGCAGGATGAGCGGGGAAACCTGGTCAAATGGTATGGATTAACCTGCGACATCGAAGATCTGAAAAGCGCTGAAGATCGCGTTCGGCTTATCATCGACGCACTTCCCACGATGGTTTGGACCCTTCAGCCTGACGGCGCCGTTGATTTCGTCAATCAGCGTTGGATGGACTATACGGGCCTCTCTTTGGAGGAGGTAATTACACAGCCGACGCGCCCAGTTCATTCCGAGGATCTTCCAAGAGTCATGGAAAAGTGGCTCGCGGACTTGGCCGCCGGTGTAGCCTCCGAGGATGAAATGCGCTTGCGGCGGGCTGACGGAGAATATCGCTGGTTCCTGGTTCGCACCGCGCCGCTGCGCGACCGGCAAGGAGACGCCGTGAAGTGGTGCGGAGTATCCATCGATATTGACGACCGCAAGCGAGCGGAAGAAGCCCTCAGATCGAGCGAGCGGGAACAGCGCCGGATAGCCGCGCAATTGGAAAAAGAGCGCGCGCGCTTGGTCGAGGCTCAGGAGATGGCCAAAATGGGAAGTTGGGAAGCGGAGTTGCCCAGCTTGAACGTGATTTGGTCAGAGCAAACACACCGCATCTTTGAGACTGACCCGTCTCGTTTTCACCCCACGCGCTCAAAGTTCCGAGAATTCATTCATCCGGAGGACCGCGCGAAAGTAGATGCAGCCTTTGTAGCGTCTCTGGGCAGGCGCTCACCTTGCACGGTCGAATATCGGATCGCCATGCCGGATGGCCGCGTCAAAATTCTCGAGGAGCGCTGGCAAGCTTTTCATAATGATGAAGGAAAGCCGGTTCGTGTTGCGGGCACTTGCCGTGACATCACCGAACGTGTGCGAGCTCAGGAAGAATTCCAGCGCCTTTCCGGTAAGCTTCTCCGTTCGCAGGACGAAGAGCGAAGAAGAATTGCGCGGGACTTGCACGACTCTACAGGCCAAGACCTGGTCGCTTTGGCAGCAATGCTGGGTCAACTCAGTGGTTCGATTCCTTCGACGGAGCGGAAAAAACGTCGCCTTCTTTCCGAGTGTAAGGCATTGGCGGACAAGTGTATGCGTGAAGTTCGCACGCTTTCTTTCGTGTTGCACCCGCCGACGTTGGATCAGGCAGGTTTGAGTGCCGCGATTCCTGACTATGTGGACGGTTTCACCAAGCGGAGTGGAATCCAGGTGGACTTAGAGGTGCCGCCGCGTGTCGGACGGATGGCACGAGAAATCGAGTTGGTTCTATTCAGAGTAGTTCAAGAGGCGCTCACCAACATCCAGCGCCATTCGGGAAGTCAGCAAGCCAAGATTCGAATCGATCGCAGCTCAAATCTTACACTGGAGATTAGCGACCTTGGCCGTGGGCTGTCTACCATTAAACAGAAAGAGGAAGACGGGGCCCGGTTGGAAATTGGTGTTGGTATTCCAAGCATGCAGGAGCGAGTGAAGTTAATCGGCGGGCGGTTTGAAATTGATTCTGGCAGTCAGGGCACAACAGTACGCGTGACAATACCTCTGGGAGAGAAGCGAACGTGAAAAAGCTGCTGCGCATTCTGGTGGCTGACAACCACGGGTTGGTGCGGCGTGGTCCACGGGCACCACGCCTCGCGACCCAATCCGCGGTCGTGTCGGCCTATCCGTGCGTCCCACGCGCGTGGATATTCAACTCATCAAGGAGCTGCGTACCGGACTGTTTCAAAAAGAATAGTCAGCACTCTTTGGAGTCCTTAATATATGGCACTGAACTCTTGGAAAGAGCTGACGGCTGCGGCGCTGATAAACACCCAGATGGTGATGCCGGACCGGTCGTGCACGGTGATTTCCTTGGCGCACCACTCCAAAAGAAAACTTACATGGTGTGTGTGAATTGATGCTTGATTCTCCCGAACAAATCGCGGCGATGTTTCCCAAACTGGACGAAGGACAAATTGCTCGGCTTGCAGCATCCGGTCGGCGGCTGGAGGCCCAGGCACATGAAATTATTCTGGACACCGGAGATTTGCATCACGGTATCTTCGTCGTACTCAGTGGCAGTGTCGACGTAATTCGCGTCTCCGGCGGCGACGAGACAGTCCTTCACGTTCTCGGTCGCGGCGAATTCACCGGTGACGTAAACCTTCTTTCAGGTCGGGGGACATTGATCCGCGGAAAAGCCGTGGAAGCCAGTACACTCCTCGAGATCGACCGGACCAACCTGCGCCACGTCATGGAGACCGACACCGCGCTCGGAGAGATATTTCTGAACGCGTTTCTGCTCCGCCGCGTGTATCAAATCTCTAACTCACTTGGTGACGCTGTACTGGTCGGATCGAATCATTCGAGCGACACGCTGCGTCTTAGAGGATTCCTCACTCGCAACGGCCAACCTCACACCTACCTCGATGTCGACAGCGACCCCTCGGTCCAGGCGGTGCTCGACCAATTTGCAGTTCCAGTAGCGGAAATTCCGGTTCTGATTTGTCGTGGTACACGGGCCCTTCGGAATCCAACCAATTCCGAAGCGGCAGACTGCCTCGAATTGAACGCCGGGATCAATCAGGGTGACGTGAGCGACATGGTTGTGGTCGGAGCAGGGCCAAGCGGACTGGCTGCTGCCGTGTATGGAGCCTCCGAGGGTCTGAGTGTCATGGTCCTCGAGAGGGACGCGCCGGGTGGACAGGCGGGATCGAGTTCCAAAATTGAAAACTATCTTGGCTTCCCCATGGGAATTTCTGGGCAGGAACTTTCCAACCGCGCGTTCGTTCAGGCGGAAAAATTCGGGGCGCATATCGCCATTGCTCGATCCGCCAGCGGATTGAAGACCAGCTACCCTCCCTACACGATTGAACTCGATGACGGAGGAACAGCACGGGGCCGAACGGTCATCATCGCTGCGGGCAGCCGATATCGCAAACTCGATCTGCGGAATCTCGCCCAGTTCGAAGGGGCAGGAGTCTACTACGGTGCTACACAAGTCGAGGCCACAGTCTGTCGCAATGAGGAGGTTGCCGTCGTAGGCGGCGGAAACTCGGCGGGGCAGGCCGCGGTTTTTCTTTCTGGAAGTGCGAAACATGTTTATCTCGTGGTGCGGGGGCCATGCCTTGCTAAGACCATGTCGCGCTACCTGATTTCGCGAATCGAAGCGACCGAGCGCATTACACTCATGACTTGGACGATTATCGAGGCGCTCGAAGGCGAGACAAACCTTCAGCGGATTCGGCTGCTTAATACCAAGACAGGGACAAGCGAAACCCGCAGGATTCAGCACGTGTTCATGATGACCGGCGCCGACCCCAACACGAAATGGCTTTGCGGAAGGCTTGCGCTTGACGCAAAAGGTTTCATCCAGACGGGAGCCGACGCTCGAAACGGTTGGTCTCTCGAGCGGGCTCCCTATCTGCTCGAAACGAGCCTTCCTGGAGTTTTTGCGGTTGGCGATATCCGAGCCGAGAGCGTGAAGCGTGTCGCCTCCGCCGTGGGTGAAGGATCGATGGTCGTCCAATTTGTGCACAAGGTCTTGACCGAATAGCACAATGCGGATGGCGGTCGCCCGGAACGGGACTGCTCTGAAGATGGACGAGATGGACGCATCCATCTCGCGTTTTTCTCGAACAGGACTTGTCCGTGCACCGCGTTAATCACTAACAATTTCTATTTCGGGACTATGCTCGTGTTTAGGCGTGCGGTCGTGTGGTCAAAAAAACTCGAACGGCTTGAATTGGTGCGGCTTAGGATTTTGCGCAGGCTCTCTGTTTGAATGAGCTTTTGCGATGCAGAAACAGTGGCTATAATCTTGCTTTCACGAAGTTACTGATTACAGGGGAATCGAAGATGCTTTGGGCGCGCCTGCTCGCTTATATCAGCGGAGCAGTGAATCAAGAACTCCTGTTGCGAACGTGCTTTCCTCTACTCGGAGCAGGTGCAAATCCTGTCCCCGGAAATTGGTCAGGCTCGAAGCCCAAACCGTAGGCGACACTTGGAGTTTTGTACTGCATACCTACGAACCTGTCTCTCCTTAAACAACGAAGGTGACTATCAATATCTTAGATTTGAAGTACAAACATTTGAACCGCGGCATCTCAGGTTTTTCTTCGATTTGGAGTCAAAGAATGCCACCATGGTTCTGGCATACATGAGGCTCTCAACTCTCCGCCCAGTCGCTTGAAAAGTGAGCATCAACACTCAAATCTCTCGCACTCGAGCCCAACTAGAAGCTACGTCATGCGCAGTCTCCCGGCCTCACACTACCCGAGGCCTTCAGCAGCGACTGTCTTCCGCCGGACTTCTTCGAAATAATCGCGGGCATCTCCTTGTGTACGGATGCCGATGACACGATCGCGAACGCGCGCAACGTGGGCATCGAGTGCGACCCCGGGTGGCTGCAATTCTTGGTCGGTACGCGCAGCAACGTAGATAAATCCCGGAAGGTTCCGATTCGTTTCGATTGGGGCGTTAGGTTGCGTTGCCGGCGGGATTTCGATTTCGAGCGTATCGAGTGCCACGTCGCGATGGGCGCTTTCGTCCTCCGGCTCAAGTTTGAACACGTCGGGAGGTAGCATCCGCGGAGTGGGCAGCGAAGGGAGTGACAAAAGATCACGGGCCGCGCGGTCGCGCGCGGTGAGAGGTGGAATGTTGAAGAGCCGTTCGACAGTGGTCAGGAAAGAGCTGTGGTCGTAGATCCCGTGGTCAATTGTGTTTTGAGGGATCAAGGGGGAAATGACAACCGCGGGAACACGGGGACCGTATTGGTCGAAAACAAAACCGTAGCTGTTGGCCCCACCAAACTGGGCGTTGTCTCCCGGTGGAGTCGCGCGCGGAGGAGCAACGTGGTCAAAGAAGCCACCGTGCTCATCCCAAGTGATGATGAGCATGCTCGATTCCCAGAGCGGTGAATTGCGAATCGCGTCATAGGTGGCCTTGACTAGGGCTTCGCCGCCTGTGACCCCGTCGAGAGGGTGTTGCGAGTTGCCTCCGATGTAGTCGGTGGTGACATGCCCATAGTTCGGCTCGATCCATGTGAATTGTGCCGGATAGTTTGGATCACTAACGTCCTTGGCAAATTCGGAATACCGGGTTATGTCCCAGATGTGAATTCCCTTGAGAGCATGCGCGAGAGTAAATATCTTGTTTCCTGCATAGATGCGCCATTTTAATCCAGTATCGAAAATGCTCCCGTTCTGGAACTTGAACCCCCCAATCGTCTCCCACGCCAAAGTCTCGGCGGTCGTCGGACTGTGGTCGAGCTCAGCCGAAGATGCTCCGAGACCGAAAAACCGGTTCGGCCATGTGGGCCCGGGCATGGAACAGAACCAGGAATCGCAGACCGCGAATTCTTTCGCCAGTCCCGATAGCACGGGTATCCGCGCAGTTGTGAAACATTGCATAACATCGCCCGGGCTGGGCGATTTGGCGGCCACCGCAAAGTTGGAAACGAACCCGCTATTGCTGATGGGCGGGTAAGGGCCCCCGGAAGAGTACGTTGCCGCCGCTCCGCACAACTGCTCAAGGACATCCGTAAATTCGTGATATGGATCGACCTTCATGGGGTCCACTGGAGGAGGACCAGCAAGGAAGACTTTGCTGTTCCAGGAGTTGGAAGCGCCTATGGGTAGAGCGTGAATCTCCGTGTGCGCACCAGTAGCCGCGTCCACGCCAGTGATCCCCGAAAGCCCCAGCATGTGATCGAACGAGCGATTTTCCAGCATGAGAACAAAGACGCGTTTGATGGTCGGCATGCAAGGTATCTCCCAATCCGAATCGAGCGAAAATATTGGTCACTGATCTGGCTTTTTGGCAGAGGAGGGGCGGAGTTTTCCTTAGGCACAGCCCGATTTCCCCATCCCACCGCCCAACGCAAACCCCTTCTTTCACGGAGCGCAGGAACTGATGCGAAAGCTGCGCCACAACACGAGGTTGAAAAAAACCTAGTTTGGCAACGAGGCAAACTTCTTCTTGGCGAACGGAACTGCGTAAGCTGCGGTCGAGTTGTGCGCGATTGCTGCCGACGCCTTCCGGTAGTACTCCAAGGCCTTATCTTTGTCGCCTAGCTTCTCGTAGGTCTGGCCAATCAAGCACTGAATGAACGGGTCGTTCTGATTCGCCTTCAGCAGTTCGTCTAGAGCAGACTTGTAATCCCCACCGTAGAAGGCTATGTATCCCTTCAGGTAGGGAAGGAATAGCGCCTGCTCGGGATTGGTTCCCTTGTCGAGGATGGCTTTCGCGGCAGAGACATGCTTCTGCGCCTCGGCTCGATTCCCGCGCCGGACAGCGATGCGGGCCTGCGCGTGCTCCCACCGGAACTCCCACAGGTCTTGGCGAGCGGGTTTGATATCGGGTTCCTTGAATCCAGTGTCGTGGCCCACCTGGTACCAGTGATAGGCGGCGTCCAGATCGCCCGAGTCGATGCATACGCGAGCCGCCTCGTCCGCAATCTCCCCCTGCTGAAAAAGGTTCTTCACGCTCCCATAGTAGTCGAAGACCTGCTGCTCGTGCTCGACGGTCTTCTTGCAATTTCCCTCGAAGGCGTACGACATTGCCATCGACCTTTGCGCCATCGCCTTATGCTCCGGCGTGTCCGCGACTTCGATTGCCTTCAGGAAATACTTGCGGGCCTCCTCGCCTAGGCCTTTGAGGTCGAGGACGCTCCCTGCCGCGATGTTGGCCGGGACGGAAGTCGGCGAGGTCTGGAGAGTCTTGAGATACAGCGCGAGCGCGTCATCCAACCTTCCCTCACGCATCATTTGCTGCCCTTGCTGGATGAACTCCGGTTGTTGCGGCTGGTTGCCGGGCGTCTGCGCCAGCAGGGGCGCGAGAAAAGCTGAAAAGACGAGAAAGGCTCGAAGAAACACGGCGATGGTCGCTCTCATGGGCGGGATTATCTCACAAAGCCGCTGGGCCTGACGTTTCAGACCCAGTGGTCGCAAGGATGATCGAACGGCTGGGAACCGTTTCCCAAATAGGGTATCAGTCAAAGATAACGGTTGCGCGTCAACGGTATTCAGAGCCAACGAGTCTTCGCCCACCAGCGTTATGCTGTCAGCAAGGAGTGGTTGCGCTCGACCTGCAACCGAGGGGCAGAGACGGAGTGACCCACAATATTCCCACCTGACCCGTCCTCAGTTGAGTAGGGTGCAAGGGTGACAACGGGGGTGCAACAGTGTCGTGGTCTTTTTCCGGTAAGCAGGCTATTCATATTCTGGACGTGCTTGGTTCTTTAGGCGCAGCCTTCACTAGATGGGGTAACAGCGAACCGAAAAGAGAAACACAGCAAAACAAATCGGGTGTCCACCCTCAAGTGATAGAGACGAAATTACAAGAGCTAGAGAATCTGAATACTACGCAGTCTAGTGAACTGAAAGAACACGATAATATTATCAGCCGCCATGAGAGTGAAATCGAAGAGCAGCGGAAGCTCATCGCAGGGCGTGCTATTTGGTTGTGGGCTCTTGGAGGTCTAAATTTCGTGTTCGTGGTGACGTTGATAGCCGTACTATTAAGTCGACGCTAAGCTGAAACAGGAGCGTCAGACAATCCGAGGTCTGAGCGCTCAGTTTCACGAGCGAATCTGTCCGGTTTACTTTGACTCTAACAGTGCGGGAAGTCGCTCACCAGCAGGCCCGAGAAAGACCTCGTCAAAGGCGAAAGCATTTGTCGGGGATTCGAGACCGACGTAAATAGTTCTAGCGCCATTTTGCCTTGCGATCAGAGCAAAACTGGCCGCGGGCTGAACGACGCCCGAGCTACCAACCGTGAGAAAGATGTTGCATTCTTCGAGCGCAGGAATCACCTCTTTCATGTGGAATGGCGATTCGTTAAACCAGCATATGTGAGGTCTCAGCAGCGCCCCGCATTCAATGCAGTTCGGAATATGCGACCGTTGCTGATAGCTTCTTGTGTCCTTGAACGGCTTGGTGGGGCACTTCCGGTTCGAGCACCGAGATTGGAAAAGCTGCCCGTGCATGTGGAGCACGCGCTCGCTTCCCGCTGCTTCATGGAGGCCGTCAACGTTCTGAGTGCATAGCAACATCCGCTTGCCCAACTTCTCTTCCAGCCGAGCTAGAGCGAAATGACCTGCGTTCGGCTTGCAACCAAGCGCGACGGCACGCCGCATCGAGTAGAAACGCCATACGAGTTCCGGGTCTCGCGTGAATGCCTGCGGTGTTGCAACGTCTTCGAGACGGTGCCCTTCCCAAAGCCCGTCTTGCCCACGGAAGGTCGGGATGCCACTCTCGGCGCTGATTCCCGCGCCCGTTAACACGAACAATCGGTCTGAACGGCGGAACGCAAGAGACATTTCATTAGTTTAGCCAATCGGTGAAATCTCGGGGAGGATTGCGAGCATGCCCGGGCCTTTGCAGACATCATTTCCGCCAAGGTCAAACACCCGCCGAATCCTTCCACGGGTCGCAGGAGCGCTCGAAACGGCGCAGAATCACCTGTCGGCGCTGGCGGGTGGTTACGGGGCGAAAGAATGCGGGAACCGGGAGCCGATGGCAGCATAGCGGTGTCTATAGAGATATGACGAAAATACTGCGAACCGTGATTCTGTGCTTACTGATCGCAAGCCTCGGAGCAGCACAAACGCAATCACCATCTGCGACCGTGTGCGAGAAAGTAGCGCACCCCAAGAGGTTTGCTGGGCGCATCGTCACTGTCCGCGCAGAGGCTATCGCTGGATTCGACATCTTCGCAATCGAAGACCCTTCCGGCAAGTGTGACCGGATGTGGCTGCATTACGCCGGAGGTGCCCCGAGCGCAATGGTATCTTTCGCTACGCAAACACCGAAGACCAACAAGACAGGAATGGAACTCCGGCGAGACGCCGAATTTGAAAAGTTTGACACTCTCCTGAACGAGGAGATGCACCCGCGAGAACGCGGTACGCTCTGCATGCCCTGTAAGCGATATGCAGTTACCGCCACGATGACAGGTCGGGTGGATATTGCGCCCGAAGGAACCGGGTTCGCGCACCTGAATGCGTATGCATTGCAATTCGAACTTCAGTCCGTGTCGGACGCTGTTGGGAAGGATTTGACTGGCAATTATGATTCTGTGCTCTTCAGCCCGACCCTTGTCCGATTCCCGACCGGATATTTCAGCGGGATAGTTCGGTCGCCCAGCGGCGAACCTGTAAAAGGAATCGAAGTGGCGGCCACTCGGACAGATGAGGTGCCGCTGTACATGCGTCAGGTGACGAAGCGGACAGACGAGAACGGAGGGTTTCGACTCGATGTGCCGCCGGGCACCTACATCGTGGGGGTCAACACCGATCTACCCGTGGTTGCCAAATTCCCTATCCGCCGACGTACCTCCCCGGCGCGACCGAGCGCACGTCGGCCACAGTTCTTACCGTACAGGATATGCAGACCATAAAGACGGATTTGGCGAATCCAGTTTAGCAGTTCGAAAGGACTTAGCCATTCATGTCCGGTGGCCAGATGGCAGCCCTGCGGGGAACCTCTTGTTTTGGCTGAGGGAACTTAGGATACCGCACCGGGTCGCGGGAAACGGACTTGTGACGCACACGGATGAGAATGGCTCAATAACATTGCCAGCGTTTGTGGGATTCATGTACACGGCACACGCAGAATCCAACGTTTTTCATCCGAGTTCGTATGAACATTTCTGCGCTCAACCTGTTCGGATTGAGCCGACCGGGGCGATAACGGAGATCGTGCTGAATTTGAGCATCAAGGGCGAAGAGGTCTGCCGAGACCTCAACCGATGAGGCCCACTTCCTTCATGAGTTTCGCAGCTTCCTCATCCACACCATTGCTCCGAAATTTCAAATCGAGGGTCTCGGGCGGGGGGAACTTCTTGAGGAAGTCCGTCATCCGGGCTTCAGCGTGGCGGTCGCTGCTCTTCCGCTCGATCTGCATGACCCCCTTGAGGTCGAGATCGAACTTTACCGCACCGCTTTCTAGAGCTGCTTTCTCGTCCTTCACGGAAGGAACTATGTTTGTATTGGGGAGGAGCCAGCCGCCGTAGCGCCAAACATCCTTGGGATTGAATCCGGGCGCGGCGGTCTTTGCCGCAAACATTCCATGCCTTTCCCCCGCCTTCGTTTTTTCATTCATGATCTTCTCCGACGCGGACCTGCATCGCCAAAAACACTGTGGAAGGGCCAACTGTCCCACCATGTTCCTCTGAGCAACGTAGGATGGCGATAGTACTTCCGGTGGCCGAAAGGCCAGGCAGATCGCCAATACCGGAGCGCCTCTGGAGCCAAGCGTCCGCCAACGCCGAACCCGGCGTTGTAAGCTTGGGAAACAGAAGCGCAAGTACTCTGACAGTACCATGGCGCAACTCCCCCCTAACGCTCACCCTTGGGTAGCAGCCTAAGAAATATCGTTTGTGGAGAGTCATGACCCCCGTGGACGCAGCCCAAATGCTGAACATCGGCTGGCAAATCGCCGACATCGCCCGTCATTTCAAGGTGACCAACGCGCAGGTTATCGCTGCGATTTGCGAACACGTCCGGCAGGAACGTGAAGAATTGCGTCGGCTGCAATCACCCCTGGAAGGGAAGAAGCAGGCGGGGATGTGGTCGGGATGGACCAGGGAAAAATGGGACCGAGAATATCCCAACGGGTCTCAGGGCCTGAATTACGAAGAATGGAGGCAAAAGTGGGAACGGTATGGACGTGAACGCCACCACCGCGAAGAAAAGTTATGGGAACGTTTAGAAACCGCAATGTCCCAAGTTTTGCAACCGAACAGCCCGCTCAAACCAACCAAATCGTCCCTACCTGATGATTTCCTGAGAGTAGCGGAAGATGTTTGGCACAGGTCGCAAGGCGGTTGGGTAAACTGAACAGGACAATGAGTCAGTCGCGGATTCGATCGATGTTTGGCGCTCGAGTTCTTCTTTTGAGTTGTGCCTTGATTGCTGCCATGCCAGTGTTGCGATCAAGCGCCCTCAGGGTCGGTCAAGCTGAAACGACTCGCCTTGTAGAAATCAATGGACTCAAATCCTTCAAATCCTTCAAATCCTTATATCCTTCCTGCGCAAGGTAGGCTTCGCGCTATATATCCAAATCTGATCTGGTGGTTGAAATTTATGCGGAACGGCTGAAATCTGGTGCATGGACCGCAATATCCCTATTCCATCTGTCCCTACCGAAAATGCTATCCGGCGCGAATGCCTTTGAAATCAGCGACATTGAGAGCATGAACATAGGGGGCGCATCAGCCGGGCAGGACAATGTTACATGCCCGGTGGTTACCTGAAATGACAATTCGCCAGGGACTGGCCGCGGAACCAAAGTGGGTCGGGCTCCGTACAGAATGAGTGGGGCAGGCTGGTCCGAGAAACAGACAGCTGTTCGAGAGAGACAGACAACCGTTACGGAGAGGGGAATCATGAAGAAGATAGAGAGTCCATTACGGGGCTGGATACCCGGGGCACTTTGTGTGGCGGTGATTTCGCTGGTGGCTGGTGTGCCCGCATGGGCGCAGGGCGAAAAGCGGACGGTCTTCGCGGAGGGCGATTTTCATTGGCAAGGCAGCCTGAACGCTGGGCAGACCCTGGAAGTGGTCAATCGAAATGGAGAGATTGGAGCGAGCAGTGCTTCCGGGGATGCCGCGCGTGTAGAAGGCACGAGGAGAGGGAGCGATGACGACCGCGAATTGTTTATCGAGGTGGTCGAGTATCCGGATGGCGTCACGATTTGCGCCGTGTACGCGAAGGATAAGACGCCCGGGCGGTGCCACCGCGGCGGAGTTTCGTCGGAGCCCACGAACTGGAGCCGGCGCGGGCACCGAGCGAAGATCAACTTCGACGTGCAAGTGCCACGCGGCGTGCGGTTCAATGCCATGACGACCAATGGAAGCGTGCACTGCGTGAACTTGGACAGCGTGGTGCAGGCGGAGACGACGAACGGCAACGTGGAGGTTTCGACGAGCGAGTGGGCTTCGGCGAAGACAACCAACGGTGGAGTGCGCGTGTCCATGGGCGGCGCTAAATGGAGTGGCGAGTTGGAAGTGATGACTACGAATGGCAACGTGGATGTCACGCTGCCAGCTTCAGCGGAATTCAAGGTGGATGCGGCCACGACCAATGGCCGGATTCACACGGACTTTCCGGTTACCGTACAGGGGAGTTTCAGCTCGAAGGCGCTCTCCGGGACGGTGGGCGGAGGGGGAAGAGAATTGAAGGTAGCGACAACGAACGGCGGGATTGAGCTGAAGAAGAGCTGAGAGGGTCAATTCATCATATCCGCCCACGAAGTGCTGGAAGGGACTTGATGTTCGATTAGGCCGACCTGCCGGCACTTCCGCGCTTTTCCCGTTCTCCACCATTGTTCTTAAAAAAGGCATGGGTCTAAGGACTGCCACTACAGCGCCGGCCGACTGCGACTTCCGCTCTCGCCTATCTGTTAGACTCTCGGCCATGAAAACACTTCTGTTGCGGGCCGTTGGCTTCGTTGTCCCTACCGAAAATGCTGTCCGGTGCGAACGCCTTTGAAATCAGCGACATTCAAGAAAGTGAAACCGCGGAGGTCCCGACAAAGCAGTTAGACTACAGCTCTGCTGCAGAGTCCATCGCGACCTTACGGAATAAGTGACTGAGAACGGTCTGCTGTCCTATCTGTGGGAAGAGGCTCTCTCGTCCCCGTCACTGCGCTCCGCAAGCAACGCGCTTGCAAGCAGGGTCAGGCAACCCCACACTCCGAGTTCCCACCAGAATTGTCTTCGTTCGAGCAATTCGAAGTTGAGCGCGTCTCCCATCGCTTCGCTTGCAGCCTCCGCCTTCGCAAGGGCCCGTTCGTTGCTGCGCTGAAGCTGCTCCGCCAGCTGCTGGTCTTCTGGCGCCGCCTGCAAATCTCGTTCCGTCCTGTTGGCCGGACTAGCACTGACTTCTTTTTGCGCGTTTAGTGCTCGTTGAACCTTCACTTCGGACATAGCCCTTGCCGCCGACCATTGAAGTGCGGTTCCTACGACCACGCCGGTGAGTCCAATCCAACACGCCAGTACGGTATAAGCCAGAAATCTATGCAGGCTCACGCTTCGCACCTTTGCCCCGGATCAAATTGCCGGAGAGGGATTTGTGACCGCCGCTTAGTGCTGAAAATCAGGGGGCGCACACCGCACCTCGTCACCGCTGAGATTGCGATCGTGGCGGAATGGTTGGTTGGCGAGATCCCGCCGACACTTCCGAGCTGCAATGCAAACCATCCACTGGCTTTAGCACGATTAAACTACATGGCCCCTTTGTTCGCAATGGCCAGCCCGAGGTAGTCCGGGACTTGTGAGAGTACCTCATGTCTCTGAGCAACGCCCCTTATATTAGTTGAAAGCTGTCCATCGCCCTCGTAATCTCCCACAACGCCGTTTCCCTATTAACTCATTTACGGCTGTCGTCTTCGATTAGCGGTGTTTTGGGCCGATTAGTTTCGCGACACATGTAACGGTATGCAGAAGGAGTTGTTCCCGTGAAATTCTTAAACGCCACCGTGAAATGGCTTTGGTCGGAGAAACCTGAGGACAGAGCAATATCTATAAGTGCCAAATTGGTTTCAGAAATCTGCTTTGAAGCGTACTCGATCCGCAACTTGCGGATCTGATGGCCGACTGTACGCTGGTAGCGCCGTCGGTATTCCTGCGCAAGATTGACCGGATGGATGCCAACCTCACGCGCAATGGCCGCGAGAGTCAGCCGTTCGGCAAATCTCGTCCGAATTAACTCATCGGCGTGGTAGAGCCACTCCGGAGCACCCTTCAGCGATCCTTGAGGTTTGCCTCGGAAAATATCTGCGAGCAATTCAAGTGCAAGGGCCTCAACAATTAGAGGAGAATTTTCGTCAGAATGTATAAATTCACGGTAAAGGCGAGCGGCAAGCCAACCTGGCCCTCCGCCTTCCAATGTGAGCGAATCCTCGGCACATCGGCAACATTCCCGAATCCAAGGAAGTGCTTGCGGCGCGATCTCGACAATCAGAATGCGAACGCCAGCCAAGGGGACAGAGTGTGAATGCACTTCGCCCGCTGGGTGATACACGATCGTCCATGGGCGGCACGTCTGAGGCCTGGGGTGACGAGACAAGGTATATCCACCTTCGAGGATCACTTCGACGTAGGCATTCGCGTGCGCATGATTGCGATTTCGAAGATCGGGTCCGAAGAGTTTCTCAGTCAGCCGAAATCCCGCCGTAGAATGCGATCGTAGGGTTTTTCCGGAGAAGGGGACGACCGATGCATCTGAAAACATAACGAAACCCTCCCTAAAGCATAGGAATAGGGCGTAGATCCGAACGCGCGGCTCCGGATTTTTCCGGGACTTGGAATGAATCGTAGATCGGAGAGCTATTCTCGGGGCCCCGGAGCCGATCCAGCGGAGTCTAGCGCAAGGCTTTGATCGAATAAAGGTCGATCTGGGACGATTCGAGTCTTGCCCGGTGGGTGTATTTGATCGAGTAGTTACCCCCGCTCCGAGACGACATTAATTCACATTGCCACAGAGTTGTTATGAAATTTATGAATCTAGGGAAACAGCGAAATAGAGGATGCAGTTCCTGCGAGTCGCCCCAGCGTCACCCTAAAGCAATTTTAATCGCAGTGTGACTTGAGCCGTGGAGGTCTCCGTCCTGTCCCAATAAGCAATTTGAAGACACGACATCCAGCAAGCAAGATTACGGCTCATTTGCAATAGCTGCAACCAGATGACTCTCCTTGAGTCTTTCGTTGAAGGCGGGCACGTCCTTATCTGTGAGTTTCTGGAATTCCCGTTGGCACTCGGCGAGCTCTTGCTGGTAGGTCTTGTTCACTGCAATCTCTGCTTCAGTTGGTACGAAACCTGCGCCGCCACCGGTAGCATTGCGATGCATGACGGTTTCCACCAAGGCTGCCATCCTCTCATAGAGCTTCATAGGCATAGAAATGCCTTCCTCGATGCTCGCGCTAGTCACATGAATCTGAAACAACTTGTCTTCGACGCTGATGATTTTCGTCTCGAGATTCACAGTTTCTTCGAGTAGACGGTCGGGATCGCCTCGGTCCGTTAACATGGCCTTTAGATCCATAGCTTGTTTGCTATCCCACTCAAGTTGGTTGATCATGTCTGCCACTTGGTTGTATTCGCCGAGGACCTCGCGACTAAAGGCGACCTCTTCGCTGATTGTCTGGGCGGTGGCTTCGGAGTTCGGATCTTTCTGTACTACCATCGGTTCCGATAGCTGCTTCCCGCTTACACTCAGTTGGACCGTATAGGTTCCAGGTATTACACGCGGCGCGCCCTCAAAGCTTGTAAGGCTCACGATCGGTCGCCAGCCTTCTCGCGATACTTGGACCCACGGGGCGTCGGGCGGAGGGGTGCGCAGCTTCACGACATGAGCCGGGTCGTATTCGAGATTCCACCAAACTCGATTCAATCCCGCCGTGCCGTCAACCTTCAGCGTGCGAACGGATTCACCGTTTGCGTCCTTGATCGTGAGCGTCAGGTCCTTCGCAGGTTTTCGAAGATATAAATTGATGTCGCCGCCGTCGGGTGGATTTTCGCCCACTTTCAAGTGGGAGTGTTCAGCCAGCCGGCCGTTATAAATGGAACGGTAACGGTAGGCCGGGCGGGGTTTGAACAAGTAAGAGTCAGATTCCAGCGCCTTGTCCCAGTCGCGAAGCGGCGTGATGTCGTCGAGAATCCATATCCCGCGGCCGTACGTGGCTATGACCAGATCGTTGTAATTTTTCTGAATCGTCAGCCATTTGATGGAGGTCGGGGGCAAGTTGTTTCGCAATTGAGTCCAATGTTTTCCATCGTCCCAGCTGACGTAGAGCGCGTTGCCGGTGCCTAGGTACAACATCCCCTGTCGCTTCGGATCCTCGATCAAACAGAGCGGAAAGTTGAACACGGACTTGGGAATATCCCCAGCGATCAATTTCCATGTCTGTCCGAAGTCGGCCGTCTTGTACACGTAGGGATTATTGTCGCCCTCCTGCCACAGGCTCACTGACACATAGGCCGTACCTGCGTCGAAATGCGACGGATCAATGTTCTGGACGGTGCCCCACGGCGGCAAACCCGTTATGTTCTTCGTTACGTTGTTCCAGTGCTCCCCGCTGTCGCGTGTTACTTGGACTTGTCCGTCGGCAGTACCGGCCCAAATCACACCTGCCTGAAGGGGTGACTCGCTAATGGCAAAGATCGTCTCCGCTGAGAACGTGCTTAAATTGTAAGGTGTCACGCCACCTGAATCCTGTTCATGGCTCTTTTCGTTAAGAGTCAGGTCTGGGCTGATCACTTGCCACGACTGCCCCGCGTTCGTCGTCATCATGACGTACTGGCTGCCGATGTACACCCGATTGTGGTCATGGGGGGAAACCAGTATCGGTATGTTCCAGTTGTAGCGATATTTCATATCAGCTGGCTTTACGCCGAAGGGGGCATCTGGCCACGGAGACACGGTGCGGGATTCCCCTGTTTTCAGATTCACGCGGCCTATGTCACCGTAATAAGCACTAACCCAGAAAATGTTCTCATCGCTTGGATCGGGTATCAGGTACCCGCTCTCACTACCGGCAACGTTAAACCAGTCACCATACGTAATACCGCCCTTGGCCCCCGTTAGATTGTTGCTTGGCGCACCGAAGGACCCTGCATCTTGCTTGTTCCCATAAATATTATATGGAATCCGATCGTCGGTAATGACATGAAAGAACTGGGAATTCGGCAAAACGATCCGCGTATAGGTTTTGCCGCCGTCCCACGTGATGGTGCCATCCTGGTCGTCACTTACCATGAAGTGATTTGCGTCATTTGGGTCAATCCAGATGTTGTGAAGATCACCCCCAGCCGACGTCGGTTTGGCGACGAGAGTCTTGCCAGCGTCTTCGGATACGAACCAAGCCTGCCCCAAGAAATAAAGCAGATCTTCATTGCCGGTCGAGACCCCGAAGCGACTGTCGTATGGGAAGCGGCCGCCGAGCGCATAGGTGTAGTTGACCAATTCCCATTTCTGTCCGCCGTTATCGGAGCGGTAAAGCCCCGGGGGGTGATCTTCGATAAGGGCGTAAACTCGTTTCGGGTTCGTCTGCGCGATGTTCACGCCAATGCGACCCAATGGGTGGTCTGCTGCGGGCAAACCGTTGCCCGCGAGCTTTTGCCATGTCGCACCCGCGTCGTGCGTTACGTAAACTCCGCTACTGGGCCCTCCGCTATGCAAATCCCAGGTATGGATGGTGACCTGCCACATGCCCGCGAAGAGTGTGTTCGGATCGTGCGGATCCGCGACCAGGTCCGAACATCCGGTGCCTTCGTTGACGAAAAGCACTTGCTGCCACGTCTGTCCGCCATCCGTGGTTTTGAAAATGCCTCGCTCATGCCCCGGTTTATAGACTTGGCCGACGGAGCAAACGTAGACGATGTTGGCATTCTGTCGATCGATCACAATTTCGGTGATGTGCCCGGTCTGTTCCAATCCCGCGTGCTGCCAACTGTCGCCCCCATCCGTGGACTTGTAAACACCATCGCCCGGTCCCGGATCAGCCCGGATGATCCACGGTTCTCCCGTTCCGGCCCAAACAACATTAGGAGCTGTAGACGCGACCGCTAGTGCGCCGATCGAACCAGTGTGTTGATTCTCGAAGAGAGGCTTCCACGTGATTCCGAAGTTGGACGTCTTGAAGATTCCGCCGTTCGCACTACCAATATAAGCGACTGCTGGCTGGCCAACCACGCCCGTAATTGCCGACGTGCGTCCCCCCATTGGTCCGATAAAACGAAAATGAAGCGGCTCAAGAGGATTCGCATTCTCTTGACTTTGTGCGCGGATGTTTCCGCCAAACCACACCATCCCTGCCGCAAACGCTGCCAGCCATAGTAATAATCGCTGGGTCCTCTGGATAATGGTTCGCATCGCGCTGTTTCTCCCTCGAATCGGATGTAGAACTGGGATCTCGCAAAGTAAAAATCATTCTTCAGGAAATAAGGGCTATTCCATTGCCGGGTTTCGGGAACCTGACGAATACCGCGGGATCGTGGCCGGGGATGATCAAGTCGGGGTTGCCAGCAAGTTTCTTCATTCGTTCTTGCGCACGCAAATTCGATTCGGCGTCGAAGGTCGCCGGGATCGGCAGACTCTTTTCGATGTTTTCATAGAGGTAGACATTATCTGACGCGAGTATGACGATTCCCTTGCTGGTGTTCACGCCGACGTACTGCGAGGCGTAGGTGTGGCGCCCTCCCGTGTAGACAGTGATCCCGGGAAGGACCGCCTTATCGTCGCCATCAACCAACTCCAGTCTGCCTTCGGCTCTTATCTTCTCAAGCATCGCCATGTCCACCGCAAAAACT
>Ga0207065_1016_pt1 | contig 40021 bp, 31 predicted proteins | sample Alteio_BWMinCont_27_FD_153492 | JGI IMG/M metagenome (GOLD analysis project Ga0207065, IMG submission 153492) | Enriched cells from forest soil in Barre Woods Harvard Forest LTER site, Petersham, Massachusetts, United States -... | ecosystem: Environmental > Terrestrial > Soil > Temperate forest >...
TGCAATCGTGGAAGCTCATGGTGCATTGAAAACATTGGCTGTAAGTCTGATGAAAATTGCCAACGATATCCGAATGCTGGCTTCAGGTCCGCGATGTGGCATCGGTGAACTTTTCATTCCGGATAATGAACCCGGCTCTTCCATCATGCCGGGAAAAGTAAATCCTACGCAATGTGAAGCGCTGACAATGATCTGCGCGCAGGTAATGGGTAATGACGTTACCATCAACATAGGGGGGTCCATGGGTCATTTTGAACTGAATGTTTTCAAACCAGTGATCATTTATAATTTTCTGCATAGTGCGCGGCTGATTGGTGATGGCTGTGTCAGCTTCAACGATAAATGTGCAATCGGGATCAAACCAATTGAAGAAAACATTAAAAAGCATGTGAACAATTCATTGATGCTGGTTACAGCCCTGAATACAAAAATCGGGTATTATAAGTCGGCAGAAATTGCGCAAAAGGCCCTCAAAGAAGGAACCACTCTTAAACAAATGGCTATTAAATTAGGTTATGTTACCCCGGAACAATTTGATGAATGGGTGGATCCGACTAAGATGGTGGGAAGAATCAATTAGGGGTTATGAGATATGAGATATGAATTATGGGTTAAATGAATTATGATAATAACTCATAGTTCATATCTAATATCTCATAACCCATACCTATTTAAGGACTAATATTTTCAGAGTAGTAACGTTCACACCATTACCATCCAGCAATTTAAAAATATAAAGACCCTCGGGAATATTATCCAGTCGCACTATAAAATGATTACTGTTGTAAATTTCCGAAAGCATTATTCTTCCCGAAACATCATATAAAAAAACATGAAATGGTTCCTGAAGCAGATCGCGGCATAACACTTCCAGATGATCTGTAGCAGGGTTAGGAAAAACCAGTGTTGTATTAATTGTTTCTTTCCTCGGAATTGGTGGCGGAGGCGGTCCTTCAGGAAGTGTTTGTAAAAAAACCATTCGCAGGATATGACCTGGAGTTTTTGTCGCCACCTGACTCCCCGTAAAGCCTCCTGTAGGTCCTGAAGTGGATCCGCTGCTGTCTATAGCCAGAAATAAAGTATCTCCGGTAGGTGCAATAGCAAGATCGCGTATGCGGTATTCGTGTAAATATGGAATGGTATCAGTGATCTGAGCGGTGCTGGAACTATCCACGGCGGATCCGTCTGCCTTGAGTTTAAGACGATACATGCCAAGCTTTAATGAAGTAACCAGCAATGAATTCGTCCATCCCGGAATATAAACCTGGTCATAATAGTCTATACTCGACGGAGCGATAGTGGGCCAGGTGTAATTGGAGGAACTGCTTGACGGAATACTATTTCCACTCACATTAAAAAAAGAAAATAATGGTTCTTTCACGTTATTGGCCTGACAAAAACTATGTTCATTATGAACTAGTTGGTTAGCCAGATAATCATTGTTGGGATTCGCATCCGTATCATTATAATTATCATCACACATACCGGCTACTTTGGGCCAGCCATAATTATCTCCTGGTGTAATCACATTTACTTCATCATCCGATTTATCTCCGTGTTCGGAATTATATAAAATATATTGTGAACCTATATGCGCCCAAACCAGGCCCTGCGCATTACGGTGACCATATGAATAAACCGCATTTACTTTTCCCGATACAGAATTGACAATTGGATTATCATTCGGTATCCACGGACTATACGCACCATCATCGATGTCCCCATCATCTTCAGTGTTCAAACGTAAAACCTTTCCTTCGTAAATATCTTTATCCTGCGCATTATTGGTTCTGAAACCATTGTTGAATTGGCCCGCTCCCTGGTCGCCGATGGTATAATATAGATGATATTGCCCGTCGCTTTCAGGAACAGGGCTCACTTTAAGTCTGCCTGAATTATGGTCATTACTTCCCATCAGTCCATCAATTACGATCGTAGGAGAACCTAATGTATGAGTAACAGTATTGTAGGTATAGCGAAGAATTTTTGTTTTATAATAGCAGGGCTGATTCGTTATAGAACCTGCGCCTGCACAACTGCTGTTATTAGGTGTACCGCTTGTTCCGTATAAATCATATACAAGCGCGAGGTAAACATAGGGTTTCCCGCTGAGCAGGAGAGGATGAAGGGCAAGACCCATCAGACCACCCTGAGGGGCAGGATATCCGTTTGGCATATGATAATAATCAAAACTGGCCAGGCTGCTGAGATCAAGCAAAATTCGGTTCCCCTTATTTCCCGGGTGAATTTTCCATACACGGTATCGATGTGCTTCTGTTATCCAGAGAGAATCATCAGGACCGTATGTAATTTCCCAGGGATAACTAAGGCCTTTATTATGGGAAGGGATATCGTATAAAGGATACAGAGTGTCAATCTTAAAAAACTGACCATTAAATGAGACGGTCTGACAGTATCCGATAAATGACAATACAAGGCTTGAAAGCACCAGGAGGAACTTTTTCATCGGTATCGGATTTGATAATCCAGCTTAGGATGGACTATCTATAAACATACAAAAAAATGACTCCTGATAAAATAGGAAAAGCACCCTGGTTTATATCGTAAAAGCACTATATAAAGGCCTAAGGCTCAAAGCCTAAAGCCCAAAACCATTCTAAGCGTAAAGCCTCAAAGCCTAAACCTAAAACCAATTAATTATTAATGAAAATTCGGGATTTAAAAAGAAGTTTTAGGCTTTAAGCTCTTGCCTTTACGCATTCACCGTTAATCGTTCAGTTTTATCATCCGGTTGAAGTGTTTCACTTTCGGGAAGTTTTTTGACAAATCTTTTTTGAAAGAGGAAAAGTGCGATGACACCGATAGAAATAGATGCATCGGCAATATTGAAAACCGGGCTGAAGAATTCAAATTCATCACCGCCTACAAATGGAAACCATATCGGATAGTGCGTTTTGATGAGAGGGAAGTAAAGCATATCCACTACCCTTCCATGAAGGAAGCCCGCATATCCATGTGCCGGAAAAATTCTTGCAACGTGATCGAATGTGCTTTCTTCAAATATGAGACCGTAAAACATACTATCGATGAGGTTACCGAGCGCACCCGCAAAAATTAGTCCTGCGCAGATAATATATCCGTTGTGATAATTTTTACGGATCAGTGTACGAATATAATATATACCGAAAACTACAGCAGCGAGACGAAATAATGTGAGGGCCATTTTTCCCAGGTTTCCTCCAAATTTCCAACCCCAGGCCATTCCTTCATTTTCAACAAAAAACAATTGGAATTTATTTCCAAGTATATGAATCCCTTTATCAAAAGGGGATACGGGTGACCGGTAATATGCATCCCATGTATGACTCAGGGGCATATGCGTTTTAATCCAGATTTTAAGTGCCTGATCTGCTATAATAATCAGTAATACGATGAGAATGATCTTTCTTTCTTTCATAATGAGCCGCAAAGATAATAAGTTATAAAAAAATGAATCCCTTTCAAATTGTGAAAGCTTTATTCAAAATATACTCTTTTCACACGCTGGGAAATACCCGCCAGAATATCATAAGCAATGGTTCCTGCCCAGGATGCCAGTTTTGCTACCGACAATTCATTGCCGAAAATAATCAGCTCATCGCCTTCTTTTGCATCAGAAATTTCAGAAATATCGATCATGGTCATGTCCATACTGATACTGCCAATAGTAGGTACAAGGCGCCCCTTATATAATACTTTACCAACTCCGTCGCCTAGTGAACGCGGATATCCGTCTGCATATCCCAGCCGAAGGGTCCCTATTTTCTTAGGATGATCTGCCATACCCCGGCGATTATAGCCTACCGTTTCACCTGCTCCCAGATTTTTAATTTGGGCAATAGTGGTTTTCAGCGTGCCTACTTCTTTCAAATCCAGTATTCCGGAAGAAGCCGGGTCAATTCCGTACAATCCGATTCCCAGACGCACCATATCGAGCTGAAGAGCAGGATTTCGAACCATACCTGCAGAATTTGATATGTGTTGAATAAAAGGATATCCCAGTGAATCTCTTATGCGACCCGCTATGGACTGATACTTTTCAAATTGTTCCTGAGTGAAATCATCCTGCTGTGGTTCTTCACTGGCTGCGAGGTGACTGAAAACTGACTGAACGCGGAAAACCGGTTCCTTTAATTGTTCAATTAATTCCGGAATTTCCTCAGCAGAAAATCCGAGGCGGTTCAATCCTGTTTCCAATTCTATGTGGATCGGAAAATGACTGGCGCCTTCATTCTTGAGTAGATTATAAACTGCTTTAAGTCCGCGGAAAGAAAAAATCACCGGTTCGAGCTGCCATTCAATGAATGGAGTCAGCGCATTTTCCTCCGGGTTCATAACAATTATGGGCAAACGAATACCGGCTTTTCTCAGTGATATTCCTTCGTCTGCAAAAGCGACTCCCAGGTAATCCACTTTGTGAAATTCCAGCAGGCGCGCAATTTCGAATCCTCCCGTTCCATAAGAAAAGGCCTTTACCATCGCCATGATTTTTGTTGAAGGCTGGAGAATCTGCTGGTATTGTTTCAGGTTATGGGCCATGGCTTCCAGGTTTACTTCCAACAGGGTCTCGTGTACCTGCAGCGACAATACCTGGTCTATCCGCTCGAAACCAAATACCCTCGCACCTTTCAGCAGAATGGTCTCGTCCCGGAATTCAAGCGTGGGTAAAACATCCAGCAAAGATTCTGTACTTCTAAAAAAAACCCTTTCCATTATTCCGGAATTACTGAATAAGGATTCAGCGGCTACCATTTCCTTGCCTACTCCGATTAACCTGTCAACCGGATATTTCCGAAGCAGCGCAGCAACTTCCTTATATAGTGACTGGGGTTTCCTGCCGGTTTCCAGAATATCAGATAAAATAAGTGTCCGTTTGGAATGTTGTTTCTGCTGGAATAAAAAATCAAGCGCCATTGTCAGTGAACTAATATCGGCACTATAACTGTCATTAATAACCGAAGAATGATTTACCCCTGTTTTCAGCTCCATACGCATGGCCAGGGGATTGAGCCTGTTCACCCGGCTCTGTAATTCGTTCATGGGAATTTTAAGGTATAGCATCACCCCGATACTGGTCAATGCATTCTGGATAGCAGCATTATCCTCAAATCCGATTTCCAAAGTAATGAACTGACCCTTATACATAAGCGTAGTATCCGTGTGACCCTGATGTTTTTCTATCTTTTTAATCTGTATTAAGGCATCATCCTGCTTCCCGATGGAAACCAGTTCCAGTGCGGGGTGCAGGGCATGCCAGGTGAGAATAATTTTCCCGAGTTCTTTCTGATCGGCGGGAAAAATCAGGGCTGTGGAATCTTTGAAAAGTTCCAGTTTTTCGAGGATTTTCGCTTCCGTATTTTCAAATCCCTGGTCATGTGCCACTCCAATATTGGTAAATACTCCAAGGGTCGGTTTAATCATTTCCTCCAAAATCTGCATTTCGTTCTTTTGTGAAATGCCCGCTTCTATCAGGGCAAGATCGTGTCGTTCATTCATCTGCCAGATACTTAATGGAACACCTATCTGTGAATTATAACTGCGGGGACTTCTTACAATCTGAAACCGGTCTTCCAGCAATTGATTCAGCCATTCTTTCACGATGGTTTTACCATTGCTCCCTGTAATTCCTACAACAGGCAGATCGAACTGATTACGATGAAATACTACCAGCTGCTGAAGCGCCCGAAGACTATTCTTCACCAGGATAAAATTAGCGTCCGGGTAATCCTTCGGATCCAGCGTTTCATAGATGATAAAATTGCGTACGCCACGCAGATAGAGATCCGGAATGAATGTCTGCCCATTTCGTCTTGGGCCGTACAATGCAAAAAATAGTGTGGTTTCAGGATAATAAAGGCGACGACTGTCTGTCAGCAGTTGCTCTATCTGATTATCCTGATAGAATTGCAGGATGGATCCTGAAACGATCGATGTAATATGCCGGATAGAATATCCCAGATGAATAATTTTAATGAGGATGATGTTTTTTATCCCATATCATGGAAATCAAAATGGAACCGCCGATACATACCAATATAAATATCAGTGAAACCAAAGTTGGCACTTTCACATGAATTAGTTCACTAGTCATTTTTAAGCCAACGAAAACCAGTACGGAAGCAATTCCTTTTTGGAGGAATCTGAATTTATCCACTGCTCCCCGTAAGAGGAAAAATAATGAACGAAGTCCCAGAACAGCAAAAATATTTGAGGTATAAATGATGAGCCGGTCCTGTGTTATCCCAAATACGGCGGGTATCGAATCAAGGGCAAAAACAATATCAGTTGTTGCAAGCAATATAATCACGACGAATATCGTAGTATAATATTTTTTTCCATTGCGGTGAATGGTGAGTTTGCCGTTCCCGTCCTCCGGAACAAGTGGCAGAAAACGTTTTAGAAATCGGTATACCCTGTTTTTTTCCAGGTCAGTTTCCTCTTCATTTTTAGTAAAGAACATGGTAAGACCCGTATAGATCAATATCGCTCCGAAAATATAGAGCAGCCATGAAAAGCGGCTGACAAGTTCAATACCTGCTGTAATAAAAATGATCCGGAACAAAATGGCCAGCAGGATACCTACCAGCAAAACACGCCCGAAAAATTTTTCATGGATGTTCAGAAACGAAAAAATCAGTATAAATACAAAAATATTATCAATACTCAGACTCCATTCCATGAGGTACGCGCTCAGGTATTCCAAAGCTTTTTGCTGACCATCATAAACAAAAATAAAAACTCCGAAACCCAGGGCAAGGACTACCCAGAATACTGTTTGCACCAGGGCCTTTCTGAGCGTAACAACAGCTCCTTTTTTACTGAGCAGACCCAGATCGAATATCAGCGCGAATATCAGCGCAGCACCAAAAATGAGATAAGTAATTTGTCTATGATTCAAACGGAAGAATATTAAAGAATTTAAAATGTACCGGTACTATACTTTCTCTTCCTTATAGATTGAAAAATCAGGCCGCATAGAATGATAACCACCAGTGGCGAAACTATGTTGACTAACTGCCAGAAACTGCGGTCATCTTCTGTTTTTTCCGGATCCAGCAGACGAAGGGAATAATCTTTAGAACGGGATTGTAATATGCCGGAAGGATTTACACAATAGTCGAGACAATTACTGAGAAATTCTGCATTCGCAAAAGTATAATTGATGTCTTTGCTGAATCCCAATGGGAGTGGTCCGTGTTCACTCATTTCATTTAAAACCAGGTCTCCGTCAGCACAAACAATTATCCTTGCATCTTTTACACCTGATTTTAAAAATGGCTGATCATAAACCTGTGCAAAGCTATCAGCCATGGCAGTTGAAATCCGGTTTGCATATAGTGATTTAAACTTTCCTTCCAGTATTACGCCGACTGGAATTGCAGCCTGCTGAAATGCCTTGGGATCATTTGCGGTTTTAACTGTTTCAAGCGAGATGAGCGCGGGTGTTGAAACCGTTCTTGAGTTTGGGGATGTCTGAAGTAAAATTGTTTTAAAAATATCAGGCGCCTTCACTGTGTCGATGGAATTGGCAAATTTGGAAAGAACAGGATCCAGGTTTCTTGTGATAAGTGAGGATGGGCTGCCATCAAGTAAAGGATAATAGGGCCAGGGAAGCAATTGGAACTGAGGTTTTCCACCCTGCTCACCGACCACCATATTAATACTGGCGCATTGTAAATCTTCCACCAGGTCCTGGTTTATTCGCACACCATAGTGAAACAGAAGATCGTCAAGATTCAGACCACGATCGAAAGCGATGGTTTCTCTGGAAGAACGGAGGCTGTCCATTTCAGCATATAAATTATCGATCATACAAATCAGGCTGCCTCCGCGCATGACGTACTGGTCCAATTTGCGTTTTTCATCGTCAGAAAATTTTAAGGAAGGTTTCACCATAATCAGAGCATTAAGCCCAGCGGGAATGACGGGTACACTGTCCAGCGGAATCGTCACGAAACGAAAATTTTCCCGCAGGTATTGGACCAGTCCATACACCCTGAAATCCAGTATTTCGCCATTACCCATCAGGTAACCTACAGCAGGCAGGGTATCAGTGATGAGTTTATTGATGATGCTGGCGAATTTATATTCCAGAAGGTTTTCTGCGTTAACGTAAAGTTGTTCCGTTGACTGGCCTTCGCGACTCCTCTGTACTCCTTTTAAAAGATCTACAGGTAACAAACGGTCTTTGTATTTTACGATAGCTGCCGGAATTACAATTCTCTGACTTTGTTCTTCCCCTTTTTTTGACTGCGCAACCTGTGTCATTGGCTGGATGCCCATTTTAGCCAGTGAATCCAATATGATGGCACGGCTGCTATCATCTCCACCTGCAACAGGATCTACAAGCCTGTAGTTAATATTTCCATCTGCATACTCATTAAATTCCTGTAATAGTGCTTCCGTACTGTTCCGGAGCTTTCGAAGTCCGGATTTCAGATTTCCTTCCAATAAAATATCAATATTCACCGGTTCGTGTATACTACCCAGCATAATTTTGACAGGCTTCGAAAGCGTATATCTCTTTTCGCTTGTCATGTCATAACGGATGTTGGTATGAGAGGCGAGAATGTTCAGGAGTATAATCCCAATCAACAAGTAAAGCCAGCCGAAACCTGAATTGAATAATTTCTGCATGCCAGCTTATCTTTTAAACAGGTTGTTCCTGGTAAGGGTTAGAAAAAATGTTATCACAGTGATGAAATAAACCAGATCACGAATTGTAATCACTCCCCGGCTCATATTGCGATAGTGAAAGTCAATGCCAATCATATCAATAAAGTAATCAGCCCCGGCGGGAAACGTAGATATCCGGCTGATTGCGTGAAAACCTGTATAAATTAAAAAGCATGTGAAACCTGCCGTTATAAAAGCCACAATTGAATTGCTTGTAAAACTGCTGCAGCAAAGTGAAATGGAAGCAAAGACTGCCGTCAGAAAGAATAATCCGATATACGAAGCCATGGTTGCTCCCAGATCCATTCCCGATTGTACGGAGAGTTGTTGTACGGAGAAAAAATATATCCAGGTGGGAAGAAGGGCAATCAGGATTACGAAAATTGAAGCAAGGTATTTCCCATTTACTATCTGCCAGTAAGTTAAAGGCCTCGATTGTAATATCTCAAAAGTTCCACCCCTGAATTCTTCAGAAAATGAACGCATACTGATGGCTGGTATTAGCAGGAGAAGTACCCAGGGTGCCAGGTCGAAAAATTTTTCAAGGCTGGCATATCCGAAATCCAGGATACTGGTATCCGGAAAAACAAATAGCAGGAGGCCGGTCAGGAGTAAAAAAACAATGATCGCTATGTAACCTGTCAAACTGCTGAAAAACTGTCGGAATTCCTTTTTACAAACGGCCCACATAGACACGAAAATAAAGATATAATTGTTTGCAGCATCTATGACAGTTAAAATCATATATTCGCCACCGCTTACCAAGGCTGTTATAAAGCTGGGCCTGATGTAAAAATACCACTGCTACTTGCTTAAAAATTCCCGCTTCGGCGGGAATTTTGTTTAATGCAATTTTTTATGTTTCGTGTATTGTTGATCAAATATCGTCAATCGGGTAATGTAAAATACGATATCCGATTCACGATTTACAATAAACGAAAGGATTGGGCTTTAAGCTTAATCTATACCTTTAATGAGCTGTCTCGTTATCATCTGATCACCATATAGCACCTGCAGCACATACATACCTGTTTGCAATCCGGCCGGTTCATTCATTTCGATATGGTTGATCCCTTTGTATGCTGTCTGATGACTGCTGATCAGCCTTCTTCCATATGTATCAAATAAACACAACTGAATATTATTATCGGCAGGTACAGTCATATTAAACGATATCGAATGATTAAACGGATTAATCAGTCCAGAAATATTCAGCGCAATTACATTGCTGCTCAGCAGGACGATACTACTGTAATTGTGATATTCATTATCGATGATCTCGATACGGTAATAGGCATCTCCTGTAACGGGTACGACATCATAATAAACATAACTGTTACCCATACCCGGAGAAGCTGTTCCTGAAATAGTAGCCAGCGAGCGGAAATGAGCACCTGCATCATCACTTCTTTCCACGACATATACGATATTTCCCGTTTCATCATGGCTTGTCCATTGTATCCGTGCCTGTCCGCCATTCTGTAAATCACCTTTCACTGAAATCTGTGTTGGAAGCGTCACTAAACAGTTTACAGTACGGACTATTTTGGGTGAAGAGGTAATAAAATTACAGCCCGAATTGGAAAGATTTCCAGGTGTGGATGCGACGGTAAGCCGGTAAATAAGAGTTGTATCCACATTGTTCAACCGATAATAACGGGTAACCAGGTATTCATATAGTCCGGTAAGCGCATTATATACAGGTGTCGATGAACCTGTCGAAGCATTTCCCAAGGTATCGGTACCAGGTGAAATCCATGTAACACCATTATCTATACTTTTCTCCAGTTTCCATTCAGTATAATTTGGAAAGAAGGCAGATACTTTAAACCTTACCGTATCATCAGATCCACGACAAAGCGTATCCGGTTTGTTTGGTGTAAGTGAAATGTTTGGAACGCAGCTGGCTACAGCGATATCATCAAGCGCCCAGTCATTACCACCACCGCCGGGTGCATTATTACGCACATAAATAATCATACTCGTTTGAGTCGGGCCGGTCAGATAAGTAAATCCTTTTTGGATCCATTGACCTGTATATGGCATATCACCCGTTGTATAATAATCAAACCCGTTTACATTAAAAGTAAGATTGGGATGCACACCGGAAGAGTCACCGGGACCTGTCGGAATAAAACCGGCACTGGCGGGACCTTTACCGTTCGAGTCACAGGCACAATGGGAACAAATATTTCTGAACCATGCCGAATATTGATAATAAGTATTCGGACATAAATTATTTATCGTATCCAGAAAAGTGATACCCGGTTTATATGATGAGTTGATTACGGCCATATAACCACCTGTACTGTTGACGGTATCTGTGGCCGGATTACCCAGCAATGGGTTCAAAGCGCCCGTATGGTCCCCAATAATATCCCAGACACCAAATACCCGGTGTGAATATGCAAATCCGGGTATATTCGGATCCGGTATTGGCCATGCGTTCGAAGTGGTGTAACCCGCGGCGCCTGTACTGGTATTATTTGAAATACAATAATAATAGTCATTCGGAGTATTGGGTCCGAATACGTTATATGTATAATTGTTTGAAATTTTTGAGGAAGGTGCCCTGTTTTTTGCCTTACCTGAACCGAACGTACCACCAAACTCTGAAGTGATTGTATTGTTCGAAGAATTCGGGCATATTCCCAGATTCTTGGATATCATTACAGAGTCCACCGGAAAAGTTATAGATTGAATGGAAGTACCAAATGGGTAATAGGAAATGGTTCCTCCACCCAGGTTCACTGATGCGCCGTATCCACCTGATACCTGCACACGAAATGTGGCTACCATAATACAGGTAGCGCCAAAAAAGGAAGGTTTATCGTTGTAGGTAATTCGCCCTCTTCTTGTTGCCGTAGCTGTAGGAGCATTTTTAAATCCCAGGTTAATTCTCACGTTGGATCCAGTAATACTACCGGCATCATCTCCTGCAATATCAGTAAATGTCTTATAAATATGGCCTTCATTGGTTAATATGGCCAGGGATCCGGGAATATAAGTGGTATTGGCTGGAACAACATCGAAATAGGCGCAACTGTCAGCATAATCGTTCACACCACTTCCGCCTACAACAAAAGTTGCCCTTACTTCAAGGATATCACCTGGTTCAACGGTTCCACCTGTCGCTCCTTTAGTAATATTTAAATAACTCTTACCGTAGTCGATTTTAAGTTGTGCAACGGCCGGATCAACACAAAGTGCTGAAATCAGGAGGGTGTAGAGGATCCGCAAAAGGGTAAAATTGCGCTTATAGGTTTTCATTTGGTTCGGACTTTTCTGAGTGATCTGATCACCAGAATTGGATTAGACGCAATAAAAGTAATATCCGAACCAACCAAATCAAATAGTAAATGTACTTCGTAGAGTTAAGTGCCTCAAAATCAAATATTTAGGATAAAAGCCTAAAGCCTGAAGCCTATTTCTATTAAATTCAAATTATTGATAATAAGGCGTTTATGAAAAAACTTTACAGAGAAATATTTTCGATTATTTAATCGTTTTTGACGGTGAAAAGTTTGATTCGGGCGTTTAATAAAAGTGAGGTTGAAAGTTTGAAGCTAACGATTGACTTTACTTTATCTCACACTCCCATACTCCCCTGCCTGCCGGCAGGCAGGCATACTCCCATACTTTCTTGTTTTAAACTGCAAAACTTTCCCCACAGGCGCAGGTCCTGCTTGCGTTGGGATTATTAAAATAAAATCCCTTGCCATTTAACCCTTCTGAAAATTCGAGGGTAGTATTAACGAGATATAAAAAGCTTTTGAGATCAGTAACCACTTTTACTCCGTTATCCTCAAATTCCTGGTCCATTGGTTTCTTCTGGTTGTCGAAATCCATTTTATAACTCAGGCCCGAGCAACCACCACCAATTACAGATACGCGTAGGAATAAACCCGATTTATCGGCGATCGGAGATTCATCCATGAGACGTTGAACTTTTTCTTTTGCTTTATCTGAAACGAAAATCATAATCTAATTTTTAAAAGCCGGTATGGAATTAACCTAAAAAATTCCTGAACCTTAAAGTTACGTTTTAAAGCCTAAAGCTTAAAGCCTGCCGGCCGGCAGGACAATAACCAAATTAAATGTTAGGCCCTCTCAGATAATAACGTAAGTAAAGGTGAATAGTTTTTAGTTTAAATTGTAAAAGAAATTAAACAATTAGAATCATTCCTGGCCTTGAGCCTCGAACTTAAAATATCAAATGCACCAACTTGAACATATCGGTATCGCTGTAAAAAGTCTTTCCCATTCTATACCATTATTCGAATCCCTGCTGAATACAAATTGTTATAAAAAAGAGAAGGTTGAATCAGAAGCGGTCATCACGGCTTTTTTTTCTGTCGGTGGTCAGAAAATTGAGTTACTGGAAAGTACAGATCCCGATGGGGTCATTGAAAAATACATAAAAAAAAAGGGCGAGGGTATTCACCATATCGCATTTTCAGTAAATGATATTGAAGCAGAAATGAAAAGACTAACTGAAGCTGGTTTTGTATTACTGAATGATAAACCCAAACCAGGTGCCGATAATAAAATGGTTTGTTTTTTGCATCCGGGAAATACCAATAGCATATTGATTGAACTATGCATGGAGAAACCCTAGAATATCATTCTTCGGTCTCTAATTTATTTAATCCCAGTTTTTCCATTGCAAGTTGCGCAGCAATCTGGCTCGCGTCTTTTTTATTATATGCCCGGCCCTGGGAAATCAGTTCACCATTCACCACAGCGCCTACGGTGAAAAGCCGGCGGCCGCCTTCCATATGCTCGTCGATGGTCTCAAATTCCAGGTTCTTGCCATTCTTATTGGCCCAGCCGTATAATTTATTTTTGTGGTTAATCTCCAGATTTTCCAGGTCTTCCATGAAGAGATAGGGCTGGATAATTCTTTCCATCACCCACTGTCTTGTTTTATCATATCCTTTATCGAGGTAAATAGCGCCTACAACTGCTTCCAGTGTATTGCCAAAAATCTGGCTCATTTTAAGGGATCCGTCGAACTTATTGAAATAGGAAATCTTACGAAGTCCCATTTTTACAGCAATATCATTTAGCTGAACCCGGTTTACCATTTTACTGCGCATTTCAGTAAGAAATCCTTCTTCCTTGTAAGGATACTTCTTAAAAAGAAAATCCGCGATAATGGCACTTAGAATTGCGTCCCCGAGGTATTCAAGCCGTTCATTATTCTGGTCGGAACTTTCCCTTACCGAACGATGGGTAAGAGCGGTTTTATACAAAACCGCGTTTCCGGGAACAAAACCCAGCACATTCCGTAATTGTTTACGGAAGGAAACAATGGAAGAGTCGGTCTTAAAAATCCTGTCTAAAAATCTCACAACACTAAAATAAGGTAATTCGGGGAAAGAGAGAAAGTATGAGAGTATGGGAGTATGGGAGTGAAAGAAAAAATACCTAATTATATTTCAGCTGATTTAAAGCAAACTATAATCTTGTGCAAATAAAAAAATATAACTTAATGATTCATTCCCATACTCCCATACTCCCATACTCCCATACTAAGTTTTATATTTCTTCACTATAACGCATGCATTATGTCCTCCGAATCCAAATGTGTTACTAAGCGCTGCGTTTACAATTCTTTTCTGTGGTTTGTGAAAAGTGAAATTAAGACGGGGATCGAGTTCGGGATCATCTTCGAAATGATTGATGGTAGGGGGAACGATATCATGAACGACACTCATAATACAGGCAATAGCTTCAACAACACCCGCTGCTCCAAGACAATGGCCGGTCATAGATTTGGTTGAACTGATATTTGTTCTGAAAGCGTAATCACCAAAAACATCTATAATCGCTTTAACTTCTGAAACATCACCGAGTGGAGTAGAAGTCCCATGTGTATTGATATAATCAACATCGGCTCCTGTCATTCCAGCATCGCGAAGAGCAGCATTCATAACATTTTTAGCGCCTCTTCCATCTGGATGCGGAGCAGTGATATGGTGGGCATCTCCGGTAGCGCCTGCCCCTGCGATTTCGCAATAAATTCTCGCGCCCCTGTTTTTGGCATGTTCGAGTTCTTCGAGTATCACAGCCCCAGCTCCTTCTCCGATTACAAAACCATCCCGACCTTTATCATATGGACGGCTGGCGGTTTTAGGACTATCATTCCTTTCACTCAATGCTTTCATGGCATTGAAACCTCCGACACCTGCTTCCGTGATCACACTTTCAGATCCACCAGTAAGTATTATATCAGCAATTCCCAGGCGTATCAGATTAAAAGATTCCATTAATGCATTGGTGGAAGAAGCGCAGGCACTGACTACAGCAAAATTGGGTCCCCGGAAACCATGCCGGATTGAAATATGTCCCGCAGCAATGTCAAGGATCATTTTTGGAATGAAAAAGGGATTATATCGAGGAATGCCATCGCTTTTGGCAAAATTCCCAACTTCTTCCTGGAAAGTATTGATTCCACCGATACCGCTGGCAAATACAACACCTACGCGGTCGCTGTCAGCATTATCATGCGTAATACCTGCATCCGCAACAGCCTGATCACTGGCACCCAGGGCTGTTTGAGCGAAACGGTCCAGCTTGCGAGCTTCTTTTTTATCAAGAAAACTGAGTGGATCGAAGTTTTTCAGCTCACAGGCAAAACGGGTTTTAAATTTTGAAGGATCAAACAGTGTAATTAAATCCGCACCTGAAACACCGTTTAACAGGTTTGCCCAATAATCATGGAGATTATTTCCAATGGGAGTAAGTGCACCAATACCTGTTACAACAACTCTTTTAAGTTCCATTTTAGCATTTGCGCAGAAAATAAATAATGTGATAAATCCGCTTTCTCGGCCCTGGGACTTTCGAAAAGCGGATCAACGAAGAATAGCGCAGCACAAGAAACTCCTTATTTGGCGTGTTCTTCCAGGTATCCAATAGCCTGACCAACAGTCGTAATGGTCTCTGCCTGTTCATCGGGAATTGAAATATTGAATTCCTTTTCGAACTCCATAATCAATTCAACCGTGTCAAGTGAATCGGCGCCCAGATCGTTCGTAAAAGATGCTTCGTTTGTAACTTCAGCTTCTTCTACTCCTAACTTATCCACTATAATTTTTTTGACTCGTGTTGCGATGTCTGACATTTTTGTAATTTTTAGTTTCGGCTGCAAAAATATAATTTTTGACTTAAACACAGTCAACAAGCTATTTCAATTTTATTTTTTGATTTGGAATATATACCGGAATTTGCGATTTCCGCTGTTCATATCATAAAATCAACCCCACAGGCATGGCTCTCAAGCAGATAGACTACGGAACACCTGAATATGAAACAATGCTCCGTTTGCGCTATGATCTCTTGAGAAAGCCGCTGGGACTGAGTTTCGACCCAAAGGAACTCGAAAAAGAGAAGGAAGATGTGCTTATTGGAGCCTTTGAAGATGAAAAGATGCTGGGTTGCTGCCTTCTGACCCGCGTAGACTCTAAAACCCTCAGACTCCGCCAGATGGCTGTATATAATAATCTACAGGGAAAGGGAATCGGACGTGCTTTAATGATTTTTGCTGAAAATATCGCCCGGGACATGGGATATGAGATCCTCATGATGCACGCCCGCGTAACCGCCATCGGGTTCTACGAAAAATTAGGATATGTGAAAAAAGACGGTCAGTTCATAGAAATTACAATACCACATGTGATCATGGAGAAGCGACTCCGCTAATTTAGTATAAGAGAATGGGAGTATAGGAGTACAGCAATTGAATAAAAACAAACACTCTTATACTCTTATACTCCTATACTTTTATACTCTCATCCACCACAACCGCCCCATGCATCCGCCGAAGGAATTCAAGCAATTTTTTCATCGAATCCATTTCATTAACTACCAGCATAAATAATTTTCCATTCTGTCGAAGCCGTGCCTGTTTTGTTTGTTTCTGAATATAGTCGAGGATGTTCTTAAAAATCTCAGACTCGAAATATTTTGAATCAGGTTTGTTAATAAAATAAAATTTCACCTGCCCGTTTTTGAAAATCAGTTTTTCAAATCCCAGTTCGACTGCCATTCGTCGGATCCTTACTGTATCAAATAAATCATTTACTTCTTCCGGCACCGGACCAAACCTGTCTTCCATTTCCTTATGAAAATCCCGGAGTTCCTCTTCCGTTTCACAGTTGTCCAGTCGTGTATATAAGGACAATCTTTCTGTTATACTTTCAACATATAAATCAGGTATCAGAATTTCCAGATCCGTGTCGATGGTACAGTCTGCTACTTCCTGTTCCTGTTTTGCAATCTCATCTTTGAATAAATCCTTAAACGAAGTCCTTTTGAGTTCCCGAATAGCTTCATCCAAAATCTTCTGATAAGTTTCAAAACCCATCTCAACCATAAAACCGCTTTGTTCTCCACCCAGCATATTACCTGCACCCCGGATATCAAGGTCACGCATCGCAATTTGGAAACCACTGCCGAGATCACTGTGTTGTTCCAGCGTTTGCAATCTTTTACGCGCATCAGATGGCAGCGATGCAAGAGAAGGCGCCAGCAAATAACAAAATGCTTTTTTATTACTACGTCCTACGCGGCCACGAAGCTGATGTAAATCACTCAGACCGAATTGATGTGCGTTTTGAACGATTATTGTATTGACATTCGGAATATCTACACCGCTTTCCACAATATTGGTACAAACGAGTACATCATATTTCCGGTCTATAAAGTTCAGTATCCTTTCTTCCAGTTCATGACCTTCCATCTGTCCATGTGCAAATCCGATACTGAGATCAGGACATAGCTCCTGCAACAGCACAGTCATTTCTTTGAGGCCCAGTATCCTGTTGAAAATATAAAATACCTGGCCTCCGCGTTCGACTTCATAGTAAATCGCATCCCGGATAAAATCTTCATTGAAGATTTGTAATTCTGTCTGAATAGGCTGCCTGTTTGGAGGTGGTGTATTCATGATGCTAAGATCACGCGCACCCATCAAACTGAATTGCAGAGTCCGTGGAATAGGTGTAGCAGTAAGCGTAAGACAATCCAGGCTCGTCTTGAGCGTTTTTATTTTTTCTTTATGGCCCACGCCAAATTTTTGTTCTTCATCAATTACCAATAATCCCAGGTCCTTAAATTTTACTTCTTTACCCAGTATGGAGTGTGTGCCAATGATGATATCCACTTTCCCTTCTTCAAGTTTTTTGTATGTATCTTTTTTTTCTTTGGCCGATTTAAAACGGTTTATATAATCCACAGTTACAGGAAAATCCTTTAGTCTGTCTCCAAATGTTTTATAGTGCTGGAATGCGAGGATGGTTGTGGGTACAAGTACAGCAGCCTGTTTACCGTCAATACATGCTTTAAAAGCTGCACGGATCGCCACTTCAGTTTTACCGAATCCCACATCACCACACACCAGGCGGTCCATTGGTGAAGAAGATTCCATATCTTTTTTCACGTCAGCTGTCGCCTTGCTTTGATCGGGCGTGTCTTCGTAAATAAAAGAAGCTTCCAGCTCCGTCTGCATATAGGTATCAGGAGAAAATGCAAATCCCTCCTGCGCTTTTCTTGCGGCGTACAGTTTAATCAGGTCAAAGGCTATTTCTTTTACACGGGTTTTGGTTTTCTCTTTTAGTTTCTGCCATGCATCACTGCCGAGTTTGCTCATTTTCGGAATACTTCCATCCTTGCCGGTATATTTTGAAATCTTATGCAGGGAATTAATATTGACATATAGGATATCATTGTCCTTATAAAAAATCCGTACAGCTTCCTGCAGATGTCCGTTCACTTCTATTTTCTGTAGTCCGCTGAAAACGCCTACACCATGATCTATATGCGTGACATAATCTCCGGGTTGGAGCTCACGCAGCGTGCGCAGGGTAATGGCCTTACTTTTATTATAAGCCTGTTTTATTTTGTATTTATGGTATCGTTGGAATATTTCGTGGTCAGTATAACAAACCACTTGCAGATCTTCATCAATAAAACCTTCATGAATCGAAGTGGCCACAGGTGTGAATTGAATGCCGGATTTCAGATCTTCAAAAATTGAACGCAATCTTTCCAGTTGTTTAGGATTATCCGCAAAAAGATAGATCCCAAATTTTTTAGACTCCCAATTCTCAAGATCCGCAATAAGTCTTTCAAAGCGCCTGTTAAATGCCGGCTGAGGGCGGGTATGAAATTCAATGGTAAAAATCCCGGGTCTCTGTACAGGACCGAATTCCACCAGGTGCCTGCTTTTTGAAAATTCTTCAATCTCATTTGCGCTGATGAAATCCTCAGCTGAAATATCTTTCATTTCCGATCCATCACCTGTTTCGATTTCTTTGGTATTTCCGGTTTCCAGGTAAGTATGGAGGTCATTTTCAAGTATCGATATTTTTTCCCGGATGAACCGCTTATCGTGCATCCATATAACCGTGTTTTCAGGAAGAAATTCAAACAGAGAAACTTTCTTCTCGTTTGAAAAATGGGTTTCAATATTCGGTATGATATTTACCTGTAGAAGGCGTCTTTCACTCAGCTGTGACTCCGGATCGAATATCCGAATAGAATCCACATCATTCCCAAATAATTCAACACGATAGGGCTTTTCATTTCCAAAAGAATATATGTCGAGGATTCCGCCACGCAAAGCAAACTGGCCCGGTTCATAAACAAAATCAGTTCGTTCGAATCCATAGCCTATCAGGGTCTCCATCAGCTCCACTGGTTGAATCGTTTCTCCAGACTTCAAACGGATCATATTATCGGCCAGGGTTTCCGGCAGGACTACTTTTTCGAAAAGAGCTTCCGGATAAGTAACAATAATCTTTTTATTTCCACCTCCGCTCCAGCGCGTGAGGGCTTCTGTCCGGAGCATTACATGGCTGCTGTTAAGTTCCTGCCAGGTCTTGTTATTTTTAAAGGAAGAAGGAAAATAGAAGATATCGAGAGCCTTTGTGAGGTTTTCCAGGGAATTGTGGAAATAAGCTGCTGTTTCCGCGTCTTCAAAAACCACCACATGATTAAGCTGGCTGCTAAGTGGCAGGTTAAAAACAGCAGCAATAATAAAAGCGGGGGAAGAACCATAAAGGTTTTTCAGCAATAAATGCTGGGGCTGGGACATAGTTAGCCTGTCCGCCAACTGAAAAAGGCGGGATGAATGCTCGTACTGATTCAGTAATCCCTCATTGCTCATTCCGTTTTGCAAAGATAACAAGGAAGTATGGGAGTATGGGAGTATGGGAGTATGGGAGTATGGGAGTATGGGAATTAAATTTGTAAAAAGAGTTTAGTTAGTTTCCTGACCTAATACACACTCCCATACTCCCATACTCCCATACTTTAGTATACCGCATCATAATCTATGTTCACGTTTACCTGCGTCACTTTATGGGGAAGGACCTTAACCGGGGCAATATGGTTGTCGCCGTCGAAATTATTCGCATAGTACAAAGCATCCTTTTTGGTAAAAAGTGAGTATTCTCCTGGTGGCAGGGATGCATAGAAATATCCGTTTTCATCCGATATTACGGTCTGGACCAGCCTAGTGCGAATACTGGTGTAAAAAGCAGATTCTCCCTGTTTGGTTACCTGGCTTAAACTGGTGAGTTCATAGATGTATAAAACAGCTTTTATCCCTTTTGGAGGATTTAGTTTGGCATCGGGAGAAGGCATCCGGTTACCAGTTATCCGGAATATATATCCTTCAAGACCGGTTTTTTTGCCCTGACTATAAGCGGAAGTCAGCAGAATAGGCAGACTGAAGGCCAACAGCAGTATCGTTTTTTTATAAAGCATTTTGAAGCGCAGCCAGGGTAAGTTATACCAAAAATGACAGCGCTGGTTAAAAATGTGTAATTTTAAAGGCTCTTTATCATTTAAGAAAATACATGATACTTAAGAAATTTGTACCCCTGTTCCTGGTAGTTTTAGCCTTTTTTTCAACCGCCCATTCACAGGTTATAACCAATACTATTACACTGCGGAACGCAGCAGTGCGGGCCCAGATTCAATACCAGGAAATGAGCTCCAGCCTGGCAAGGTTAGCCAAACAAAGAGGCTGGCCGCTTACTATAACGCTTAAAAGAGGAAACCAGGCTGTTTTATATGGGATAAGCCCCAAGGGTCTGCCCCTATATGTCTCAACTAACGACAATATTATTTCTGCTGCAACCATCGGGACCAACCAATTATGGCCTGGTGGAAGTACAGGTCTGAATCTTACCGGTTCCACCCCGGCCCTGAAAGGTAAAATCGCTTTATGGGATGGTGGACGTGTTTTGGGAACCCACCAGGAATTGGCCGGCAGGGTTGTCCAGGTAGATAATTCTCCGATTTTAAATGACCATTCAACGCACGTATCGGGTACACTGATTGCTTCAGGGGTAAACCCCGTTGCTAAAGGCATGTCCAATGGCGCCTTGCAACTTGAGGCTTATGATTATAATAATCATCTGACAGAAATGTTTGCTGCAGCTCCAAATCTGTTGATTTCCAATCATTCTTATGGCACCCTTGCCGGATGGAATTTTGACACAGGTAATAATCATTGGGATTGGTATGGCAATCCCGGAGATACGGTAGATTATAAATTCGGATATTATGATGATGTTACACAGGTCTGGGATTCCATTGCTTACAATGCTCCTTACTACCTGATAGTCAAATCTGCCGGTAATAGCCGCGACGAGAACGGTCCTGCCGTGGGTCAGCCATATTACAAATTAAATTCAGCGGGTAACTTCATACCTGCTGGAAACCGGCCAGCCGGAATAAGCAATAACGATGGATATGATATCATTCCCACTTACGGGGTTGCAAAAAATATAATTTGCGTTGGTGCTGTATTACCAATACCTGGAGGTTATAATTCACCTGCCGATGTAGTTCAAACAACTTTCAGCAGTTGGGGCCCTACCGATGATGGCCGGATCAAGCCCGACCTGGTTGCCGATGGATGGAATGTCCTTTCCTGTATCAGTACTTCAAATAATGCCTACGCTATTTATAGCGGAACTTCCATGTCTTCCCCTGCTACAGCCGGTTCAGGCTTCCTGCTGCAAGAATATTATTACCGGCTTCATAATGTCTTTATGCGATCAGCCACTCTGAAAGGCATACTCATTCACACCGCTGATGAAGCTGGTCCGGCTGACGGGCCCGATTATCAGTTTGGATGGGGCCTGATTGATATGCCGAAAGCAGCCTCAGTAATAACCTCCAATAATACCGATCAGCTGATCCAGGAAAATGTTCTTTCGGATTCGGCAGGTTCTTATTCAATTCCAGTTACTGCTTCAGGAAAAGGGCCCCTTACTGCAACGATTTGCTGGACGGATCCTGCAGCAACCGTTGATGAAGTTAATATCCTCAACAACCCCGCCCGCAAGCTGGTAAACGACCTGGATCTGCGTGTGGCAGGTAACGGAAATACATATATGCCCTGGGTCCTGAACAGGCTGAGTCCGGGAAGTCCGGCTACAAATGGAGACGATACTTTGAATAACGTTGAAAAAATTGTAATCCCTGCAACGGTTCCGGGCAAACCTTATGCAATTTCGGTTACCCATAAAGGAACCCTGCGCAATGGATCACAGGCATATTCCCTGATTGTAAGCGGCGTTGGAATTTCTCCTTATTGTAATTCCGGACCGATCAGCAACGCAGGAACCAGGATCGATGAAGTAAGCATTAGTAATCTTGATGCTGTTAATCCCCCGGGTTGTACAACATATACGGATAATACAAACCAGGTAATTACCCTTCAAGCCAGTCAAATTGTCCCATTTACGGTAAAACTCAGTAGCTGCGATGCCACAACTGCTTCCAGGGCTGTTAAAATTTATATTGATTATAATAACAACGGAATATTTACTGATCCTGGAGATGAAGTAGCAGGAAGCTCTGTTCTGACCGGAGGAAACAATATCACATTTACCGGGAACATTGTAGTTCCCAGAGGTATGACAGTTGGTAACAGTACCCGCATGAGGATTGTGGCAGAAGAAACAACGGACACCAGTACCATTCAACCTTGTGGAAGTTACGGAAATGGAGAAACGCAGGATTTCACTGTAACTTTCGCAGCACTTACAAATGATGTAAGCGTGAGTGCCGTTGTGGACCCGTTACAGGGATCCTGCCAGACAGATACCCAAAGAGTTTCTGTAAGCATAAAAAATTCCGGTACAGCTTTGCAGGTCAACGTTCCGATTTCACTGAAAGTGATTTCAGGAAATAAAGTACTGGCGAATGTTACAACAATATATCCCGATACAGTTCCGGCATTGAGCTCTGTGATCTATACTTTTCAAGCCGCTTACACTTCCACAGCAGGTACTACTTATATTATTCAGGCAGGAACAGTTCTTACTGATGACCAAAATCCGGCGAATGATACAATCTCAGATACACTTACAATTAGTGCAGGATCAGAAACTATAACGGGAGAAGCGGAAATATGTAGTACGGGTACGCCGATGGCCGGACTAAAAGCAAATTTAACTGACAGTACCGATGCCGTACTTTGGTTCGACAGTCCGACGGCTACAACTCCTATTGCATCCGGTAACCAGGCAACCACGACAGATATTCCTTCAAATAAAACTTACTATCTCGGTCTTAATGAAATCAGCGGATCTGTGGGGCCCAAGACTAAGAATGAATTCCCTAATGGAGGTTATAATTATTTCCAGGGAAACTTTATCAAATTTCACAATGATGTTCCGATTACGATAGCGACTACACGATTGTATGTGGGAGCCGGAGGAAAAGTAGACTTTATTGTTGCAGATCTTGCATCGTATGATTCATGCACGGGTGCATTTAGTTATTTCCAGGTTGCTGATAATACTATTGATGTTTATCCAACAACTACAACTCCGTCGAGAATTCCATCAAGCATCAATTCACCCAATGACACAGGTGCCGTATACTTATTGAACCTGCCTGTGCCCACACCGGGTGATCATATACTTATTGTAGTTGCAGAGGACAGTGCATTTTTATATAGAAGCAATAATATCACTACAAACCCCTATCCAATAGGTATTCCCGGAGTATTTACTATAACAGGGAACAGCGCTATAGATGTATCAAATTGTAAAGACACGACATTCTACCAGAAATATTATTATTTCCTTTATGATACAAGAATTACTCTGACTAAATGTGCCTCCCCGAGGGTACCGGTCGTCGCAACCTCGCCGGCCCCTGTAGTTATTTCGCGGGTTGGAAATCTTTTATCGAGCAATTATGCCAGCGGGAACCAATGGTACTTTAATGATACCCTGCAGGTTGGAAGAACGGGTCAAACCGATTCCCTGAGCAAATCAGGTTTGTATAAGGATGTCGTTACCGACAGCGTAGGATGTACCCTCGTCTCTAACGAATATCTATATACGCCGAAATTGACTATTACTCCGAATCCTAATAACGGGGTGTTTACGATTCAATTCTATCAGGCAAGTGCGGCCAATATAAATTTACGTGTATTGGATATAACCGGTCAATTGCTTTATGAATCCCAGAATCCAAATTTCCAGGGTTCATTCAGCAAGACGATCAGTCTGGGCGCCGTAAGTGCGGGCATGTATGTATTGCAGCTGGAAATCGGAAATTCCAAGTCCGTTCTGAAGGTAATGGTGTATTAGAGTTATTGGATATGAGTTATGAATTATGGGTTATCTTAGTTTTATGAGTGCATAAGGGTTATGCTTTCATTCATAACTCATAATTCATAACCCATAACTCAAAAAACATAATCCATAACTTAAAAAAATGATCCAGCCCTGGCAGACCGGAAAAGTAATTCGAATTGAAAATGCCACAACATTTACACGTCGTTTTTGGATAGAGCTTGTTTCCGGAGAACCCTTTCATTTTGAACCCGGGCAATTTGTAACCCTTGATCTTCCCATTCACGAGAAACCATCAAAACGCTGGCGCAGTTATTCCATCGCCTCCTGGCCTGATAGAAGTCCGGTCATTGAACTTGTGATCGTTTTGTTGGAGGGAGGAGCGGGTACTAAATATCTTTTTGAAGAAATTCAGGTGGGAAGTGAACTTACACTGCGTGGTCCTCAGGGATCTTTTATACTTCCTGCTCCTATTGAAAAAGATCTTTTCCTCGTTTGCACCGGAACCGGCGTTGCTCCTTTCCGGGCCATGGTACATCATATTTTAAATCATAACCTGCCTCATCATGAAATCTATCTGATATTCGGATGCAGGCGACTGGGCGACGCTTTATATCAAAAGGAAATGGAAGAACTGGAACAAAACCTTCCTGGTTTCCAATACCTGCCAGTTTTTTCCCGCGAAATACCTGAGAACCACAAACACCTGATACGCACGGGTTATGTTCACGCTATTTTTGAAGAAATATGTAAGAAGAAAATGAATCTTGTTCCTCCGGGAACCGGAACAGTGGTGTATCCTGCTTCTTTCTATTTGTGCGGATGGAAAGTTATGATCGATGAAGCAAAAAGACGTATCGTTGAGCTGGGATATGATCGTAAAGCGATACACCTGGAACTTTATGGTTAGTTATGGGATATTGGATATGAGATATGGGATATGGGATATGGGATATGAGATATGGGATATGAGTTATGGGATATGAGATATGGGATATGGTGATAAATAAATAATTCATATCTCATAACCCATATCTCATATCCAGTTAAAGTCCTGAGGCCGACTGATGTTCGATGTTTTTCCTGGAAAGAAGTTGTTTACGAAGAGAGATATCCGGGACTTTTTTAGAAATGACTTCCAGTTCTTTGTTGGGAGTATTCATGGTAATCACCGGACTCTTGATATCCTGTATCCGTGACTCCATGTTGGAAGTTTCTCGTTCGAGTTCCAGAATGTGCTCGTAATTATTCAGGATTTCTCTTTCCAGCTCTGCAATTTTAGACCTGCACTTCTGGATCATTTTTGTCCTGAATGCAAATCCAACTAAAACTGAAATACCAAGAATAGATGCAAGCAGGTAAATGTTAACCGTAACCTCGTTGGTAAGCATAGTGATAATTAAATTATAAAAATCGTTCAAAGGATCTTCAGCAGGTACTTCGCTGGAACAGGATTGATGCTTCCCAACGGGGGTTTATCACTTGATTGGAGGTTATGCCCAAAATTAAGGGTTCCCTTTCAAATTAATTGTTCCCGTTCAATTAAGTTTTATAAAATTTGTTTTTCCACAATTTCACTGATAGAACTGATGGGAATTCTTTCCTGCAACATGCTGTCGCGGTGACGTATGGTTACAGTCTGATCATCCCTTGTCTGGTAATCTACCGTCACGGAAAACGGGGTACCGATGGCATCCATGCGCCGGTACCTCTTGCCAATTGTGTCCTTTTCCTCATAAAAACAACGGAACTGTCCGCGACATTCAGCGAGAATCTTTTTGGCAATCTCCGGAAGCCCATCCTTCTTAACCAGCGGAAGGATGGCTAGTTTTACAGGCGCAAGCCTGGGCGGAAACTTTAATACAACACGGCTGTCTTTTTTATCTGTTATACTCAGGTCTTCCTCCTGATAGGCTTCGCTCAAAATCATCAGCACTGTCCGGTCAAGGCCAATAGATGTTTCAATTACGTAAGGAATATAATGCTGGTTCAATTCGGTATCGAAATAACTGAGTTTTTTCTTACTGTATTCCTGGTGATTCTTCAAATCAAAATCGGTACGGGAATGTATACCTTCCACTTCCTTAAACCCCATAGGGAAAGCGTATTCGATGTCGCAGGCTGCATCTGCATAATGTGCAAGTTTAACATGATCGTGAAACCGGAATTTATCCGGAGAAATTCCCAGACTTAAATGCCATTCCATCCTGGTTTTTTTCCAATGCTCATACCATTCTTTTTGTGTGCCCGGGCGGATAAAAAACTGCATTTCCATCTGTTCGAATTCACGCATACGGAAGATAAATTGCCGGGCCACGATTTCATTCCGGAAAGCTTTACCTGTCTGAGCAATACCAAAAGGAATTTTCAGACGGCCGGTTTTCTGAACGTTAAGAAAGTTTACAAATATTCCCTGTGCGGTTTCTGGTCTCAGATAAATTTCACTCGCTTCATCCGACACACTGCCCAGCTGAGTAGAGAACATGAGGTTGAACTGCCTGATATCACTCCAGTTTGAAGTACCGCTGACGGAACACTTGATTTTATTTTCTTCAATTAATTTCTTCAGTCCATCGAAATCACTTTTGGCAAGCAGGCTGTCCATAGATGCAATCAACGCTTCTGCCTGATCTTTTTTACCCGCAGTTTCCAGTTCATCCGCATAACCTTCGATGAGATGATCCACCCGATAACGTTTCTGACTGTCTTTATTATCAATCATCGGATCGCTGAAATTATCCACATGCCCGGAAGCCTTCCATGTTGTCGGATGCATAAAAATGGCTGCATCGATTCCAACAATATTATCCTGGAGCTGGGTCATATTCTTCCACCAGTAATCCCGGATATTCTTTTTTAATTCACTGCCGTACTGACCGTAATCATATACCGCGCTGAGTCCGTCGTAGATTTCACTCGAAGGAAATATGAATCCATATTCCTTGCAATGAGAGATAATTGCCTGAAATTTAAGATGGTCGTTTGCCATAAGGCTGCAAAAGTAAGGAGAATGAATAACTGGACGCAACTCCTTCGGGCCATTGTAGTATTTTTGAGGATATGTTGGCATTGAAAAAATGCCTGCCTTATGTAAGCTTCCTCATTTTACTCTTCGTTTCCGGCGGTGTACGGGCCCAGAAAATGGTTTTAAGCGGCGTCATCCTGGATATACAAAGTGGAGAACGAGTGCCCTTTGCTTCCATGAGGCTGGTCAAAAATGGTTATGGCAAACTCAGTGATTCTGCGGGTGGTTTTACCTTCCGTTTTGAACAATGGCCTCGTGATACCCTGCAAATAACTTATGTAGGATTTCAGGCATTTTCCCTGATACTGAATGATTCACTTTATAGCAGCAGAAAAAATGATAGCATTTTTGTAGTGGTTAATCTGCTCCGCGGAAATTATATTAACGAAGTGGTCGTCAGCCGAAAAGTGGATTTCGGTTTGCTGCTCTGGCGTAAGATCGTAAAACACAAAGAATTCAACGACCGTTACCGTTTTCACAATTTTTCCTACGAACTGTATAATAAACTGGAGCTTGACCTGAATAAAATAAACAGGGAAAGAATGGAGAATGTTAAGCTGCTCAAACCTTTCGGATTCATCCTGAATAATATTGACAGTAGTGAATCGAATCCCTTTTTACCCATTTATATTACAGAAACGCTTTCTGACTATTATTATGAGCGTGACCCACTTAAACGTCGCGAGGAAATCAAAGGAAGTAAAACCGTCGGACTCAATAATGAGAGCGTTAGCAGGTACCTGGGAGGTATGGAGCAGAATATTGACTTCTATAATAATTTCATCCCGGTATTTGACAAGCGGTTTGCAAGCCCGCTCAGTAATAACGGAGATTATTATTACCGTTATAAAATTGTTGATACACAATACGTCAATTCCCGCCGGCTGCTCCATTTAATTTTCACTCCGAAAAGAAAAGGTGAAAATACATTTGAAGGTGACTGTTGGGTACATGATTCCAGTTTTGCGATACAGAAGATGACTCTGCGTCTCGGTCCCAGTGCAAACGTGAACTTTGTAGAGGAGCTGACACTTATTGAAGAATTTACACTCGTCAATGATACGACCTGGTTTCTTTCAAAAGATAGATTTATTGTAACCCTTACAGCATTGGGAAAAAACCGAATGGGAGTAATAGGCCGGAAAACCACTACATATAAAAATATTGTCTATAACGATTCATCGGTTACCCTGGCACTGAAAAAAAATAAATTACAGGAAGAAATACTGTTCACCGGTAACTCGAGGGAAAGATCGGATTCATTCTGGCTTCGTTACAGGCATGAAGAATTGAGCAAGGATGAAAAAGCTGTTTATAAAATGATGGACACGCTGATAAAAATGCCCGCCTTTCATACCTATGCCAATGTGCTGAATTTTATTGGCACGGGCTACCTGGATATCGGGAATTATCAGATCGGACCATGGTATAACTGGATTTACAGTAATGAACTTCAGGGATTGCGTGTAAGATTTGATCTTGGAACCAATAAGGGCTTCAATAAAAACCTGACCTTGCATGGCTATCTCGCCTATGGATTTGGCGACCAGGTCTGGCATTGGGAAGGGGATGGTCTCTATATATTCAAAAGAAATCCGCGAATGTCACTCTATGCTATGTTCCGTCAGGACCTGGACTACGGGCAGCAATATTATGATGAGATCACCAGTGATAATATATTCGCTATCGCTGTACGCAAACCCGGTATCCCGATTAAATTCATCAATCTCACAGAACAAAAATTAGAGTGGTTCAAAGAATGGATAAACGGATTTTCATTTACGCTTACAGCAGATCATAAAGTGTATAATCCGGAACTGAACCTTGCGCCACTCAGTGATTTTGAAAAAGGACCGGGTAATCCGATGAATGGTTTCGATGTGGCGATCAATCTGCGTTTTGCATTTCTGGAGAAATTCTTTGAAACCACATTTTACAGGACCAGCCTGGGCAGTGATTACCCGATTATTGATGTAAAGTATACGCATGGATTTCCCGGTGTTCTGGGCAGCACACTCACTTACAATAAACTATTTGCAAGTATCTCCGACGTTATAAAAGTCCCGCCGGTCGGAACAATTTATTACAATTTATTCGGTGGAAAGACCACCGGCGTGCAGCCCTATCCCTTTCTCAATGTGGCGCCAGGTAACGAAACTTATTATTATAATAAATATTCGTTCAGCCTGATGAACAAATATGAATACCTGCACGACCAGTTCCTGGGATTCAATTTTGAGCATAATATCGGCAGCGGGATATTTCGATTTGTGCCACTGACCAGAAAGTTGAAATTCCGCCAGTTTTATAATGTCAAATTATTGTGGGGACATCTTTCTCCTGAGAATGAAGCGTATAATAACAATGCTGATTACACATTTAAATCTCTCAATGGACAGACCTATATGGAAGTTGGCACCGGTGTAGATAATATTTTCCGTTTTTTACGTGTTGATTTTATCTGGCATATACTGCCTACCGGCCAGGACTTATCTTATATTCAAAAGTTCGGAGTGTTTGGAAGTTTCAGGATTTCCTTTTAGCCTTATGGATACCTTCCTATCATTGGATTATTTACGATGGTTGTTTTTAAATTCGCCGGATCGATCAGCCCCCCTTTTGAATATACAATTTTTCCACCGGGCTCAACAAGTACGGTATAAGGTAAAGTTCCCTGCCATGAGGGATCTGCAGCTTTGATGAATTTATTTTTGTCATCCTCGCCAAAAAGATAATTTCTGCAAGAAGCCTGCTGCACTTGAAGGAACTTAAGCACTTTGTCTTTGCCGGCAGGTTCATCTGTGCAAATGCTAATGAATTCAAAATCACGATCCCGGTACATCCTGTTGATAGTAATGAATTCGGGAAATTCCCTTTTGGATGGATCTGAACCGGTAGACCAGAAATTAATTAAAAGCAATTTATCTGATGAGTTTTTCATCAGGTTTCTTAAACTGTCTGCGTCAATCATTTTTACATCTACAGGTTCCTTAGCCCATGCTATCCGAAATTTTTCAACCAGTTCTTTTTTCTCAGACCATTTTACTGAGCAGCCAAAAACTTTCGTAGTCTTTATAGGAACTTCACGACTATCCAATAATGCATCAATAGCATTCCGGGTATCCGTATTCCTGGGGGTTTTAAAAGGACTCTCCATATCATCTACCCTTCCTTCATAACGCAATTTCCTTTCCTTGTCAAAAACAAAAACATGAGGAGTTGCAACCGGTCCGTAGGCCCTTGATGCGGTCTCCGTTTCCCCGTCGTATAAATAAGGGAAGTTGAATTTTTTTTCCTTTGCCCTTATTTTCATTTCCTCATATGAATCTCCCAGGTCTGAAAAATCAAGTTCATCCAGACGAAGACAGTTTGGATCATTAGGCATTATGGCAACAACCGCTACATTTTTATTTGCATAATCGGTAGTCATTTTAATGATACGATCCTCATAAGCCTGGGCCGTAGGACAATGATTGCAGGTAAAAACAACGACAAGTACTTCAGCATTTTTAAAAGAAGCCAGGCTATATGTCTTCCCATCCACTCCCTTGAGTTTAAAATAAGGAGCAGCAGCACCTATCTCTAATGTTTTATGTTCATCGCCGGGAATTGTGATATAAGCGGTAAGTAATGAAGACATACAAACAAATCCAAGAAATAAAATATTTTTCATATAGGAAGTTCAGTAATAAATGAAACCCGTCAATTTTATATTGTAAGGTTTATAAAAATAATGATAATTGCTTTCTTTTCGCCATTGTTCTTTTCATTCTTCTTTTCCGCCTTTACAAAAGTAGTTTCCAAAATAAAATGACTAGATTTAGCACTGTAAAAAACGGTTTATGATCATTTTGCAAATTGAACATGAGGTTCCCAGCTTTGAAGGTTGGAAAAAGGCATTTGCGAACGATCCGATTGATCGTAAGAAAGCAGGAGTACGCAGGTATAAAATTTATCAAAGGAATGATAACCCCAACTATGTTGTAATCGATCTGGAATTTGATAGTTTAAAAGAGGCGGAAGAAACTTCTGCCGCCTTGCAGAATTTATGGAAAAAAGTAGACGGGAAAATAATTTTCAAACCGCAAATCAGAATCCTGAAACTGGTAGAATCCAAAGATATTTAGGACGATTAGCGTGCAGGATAGTTAATTGCCCTTATTGAGTATATATCCTGCTTTTAGATTTTCTATCTTATTTTCAGGATCAATTCCCAACCAGACGATACTACCCAATATAAGTATTCCGGCAATTAATAATACAGGTGTATTATAATTATGTACAGCGTCAGCAATTTTTCCAAAAACGATGGAAAGAAAAAAAGCTCCGGTCTGCCCGAAGAAATTCATAATACCTACCATTGTCCCGGCTTTTGCGCCTCCTATGTCAACACAGGTGGAAAATGCAGTTAAAGAATAGAATGAATAACAAAATCCACAGATCAAAAGACAGGTTACTGCAATAAAATTACTGGCAGAAACAGCTGTTACGATTAAAAACAGGCCGGACATTCCCATACCAAACATACCTACGAATCTTCGCCCGAAAATCAATCCTTTTTTCTTCACAAGCCAATCACTCAATATACCTGAAAAAAATGCTCCTCCTATTGCTAAAACAAATAAAAATGATGTTACCTGTTTCATATGCGTTTCTGTTAAATGTCTCCCCTGCTGCAGGTAAACGGGCATCCAGGCTACAAAAAAATACAGCCCCCACTGGGAACAGAAAAATCCTATCAGCACGGCCCAGATTCTCCTGTTACTAAGTACGGCACGCCAGGGAAATGGTTCATTATGTTGAAGGAACCGACGTTCTTTTTCTATCAGAACAACTTCCTCCTTCGAAATTCCCTTCATTTCGGAGGGCTCATTTTTAAACCATGACCAGCATACTATCACCCATAGCAAACCAATCAGGCCATTTACAAAAAAAGGAGCTCTCCATCCAAAATGTATCGCAACTGGCACGACGATCAAAGGAGCTACAGCCGCACCTGCATTCTGTCCGATAAATAAAGCCGACATACTCCTTCCTCTTTCAGACGACGGGAACCAGCGGCCGATGGTACTTGAACTTGTAGGATAGGCACCCGATTCTCCTATACCAAATAAAAACCTTATTAATAGCAACGAGGTCATACCTGTAACGGCGCCGGTCAGAGCCGTAAACAATGACCACATTAAGACAATACGTATGAATACAGCGCGCTGTCCTATCCGGTCAGTCAGCATTCCAGACGGAATTTCAAATAATGCATAGGCAAGCGAAAAAGAACCCAATACCCATCCAAATTGTGTATTACTTAAGTGAAAAGCATCTTTTATTCTTACACCTACCAATGAAATAGTTACCCTGTCCAGATAGGTAATTAAGATCAGAAAGAATAACAAAATCAGAACCCGTCGCCGATAGGGGATTTTTTTAATCATAAGAATCTCTGAATTCCTTTTAAATGAATCCCCTGATGGAGATCTGAGCGTTTACTTATTTAGCCCAAGATCGAACATTTTAAGAACAGAATGGACCTGATATAAAATTTTATATTTTAATCTTAGATCCTGTTTAGCTGGGGAAAAAGTCACTTCATTGAAAGGAAACGTGTTATAATAGGCAGTCATAATATTCCTATCGGCAAAAACTACAAAGACCTGCTGCTAAAAATTGTAAATGACCGATTAATAGGTAAATAATAATATTTACCGGGCGATCAATAGCAGGTCTTTGTGGGGGATTTCGGATTAGGATAACCTGACTTTTTTATTACTGATTATGTATACAGATAATATGATTGATACATAACTTGTCAAAGTTAGCAGGGCTGACATATCATAATGAGCTTTCATGAAAAGCTTGCAACTAACTATGCTTGCTACTGTAATTAGTATCAGCATTGAAAGGGTAAATAGGGTTTTCATTTTAATATTTTTTAATTGTTTATAATATATTTCGTTTTAAAAGAATACCAGATTCACTATAATAGACCAGGATCAGTAACATTGGTTTAAATTAATAAACCGAAAGGATTGTTATCGTTTTGTTAGCATTTATTCCCTTTATGATGATATGAACGTGAATATTGATTAAGAACTAAATTTCAAAATAGAAATACCTATTGCTGATTGTTTCCCTTTGATCTCTTAATTTATCTAGGATTAGCGCAGCTCAAATTTGCGAGATAGTTCCTGAATAGTAGAGTTTGAATATTTCTTGTTTAAATGAAAACGAATTTCCCAATTCAGAAGAGTAGCTATTTAAATTTCTAGAGAAACAAAACCAAAATATTTATTTTTAGTTTATCAAAAGATAATATCTTTAAACGAATAACTTATTATTTTCGGTTTCATTTATGATAAATAAAATCCTCATTTGGATATTTAAAAGATACAAGTTAAATATTGTAATTTCTGAATTAAACAGAGAAGACAACATCAAAAATTGCAACAGAGCGGTAACAAATAATGGAGCTGAATTTTTCTCGGAAACTGTAGTGCATAATTTGCAGAATAACCCTAAAAAAATACGGATAGGTAAAGGGACCCTTGTAATGGGTATGTTGTATATTTTCAAATATGGTGGAGAAATTGAAATTGGAGATTATTGTTATGTGGGTGATCAAACAAGAATATGGTCAGGCGATTCTATAAAAATTGGCAACTCCGTATTCATTTCCCATAATGTGAATATTATGGATACCAACTCCCATGAAATAAATTCACTAGAAAGAGACAATAGTTATAAAAAATATCTTGAGTACGGTATAGCTAATGATAAAGGAAATATAGAAATAAGCCCTATTATTATTGAAGATCATGTATGGGTAGGATTTAATTCTATTATATTAAAAGGAGTTAGAATTGGTGAAGGTGCTATAATTGCAGCCGGGTCTGTGATAACTAAGGATGTACCAGCTTATACGATCGTAGGTGGTAATCCCGCAGAAATTATAAAACATATTGAAAATGAGAGAGAAAAGAATTAAAGAATCTAATTCCCAGCTAAATAAACAAGAAATGGATTGGTGGGATTCAAACGCAAAAATTATTGAAAAAATATGGGCAATGAATTATGAATTCCAAAGAATTATTCGGTTACCCTACCTGAAAAAAATGAAGAATTTTTTCAAGTCTGATATAAAAAAAACTCCATTAATAATACTTGAAGTTGGTTGTGGGACTGGTTGGGTTTGCAGGATGATTGCTGATGATGATCTGCATATAATAGGAACAGATTTTTCTATGGGGCAACTTTCAATAGCAAAAGAACAAGCCAAGCTTTATAATAAGATTAAATTTTGCACTTATGAACTGGCTGAAGCTTCCTCATTTAATAAAAATATAGATGGAGTAGTTATTCATGCATTAATGCATCATTTATCTGAAGAGGAACTAAAATTTTTCATTGAAGAACTTTCAAAATTACCTCCGGATACAAAGGTGTTTTTATATGAGCCCGTTTTTATTAAACATCAAGCTAATAAGCCTTCAATAAAGGATAAAATATTGAATAAAATAATAACCAAATTAAAAAGAATATCTACTAAAAGAGCTCAAAAACTTGGTTCTATAGATACTGAGTTAAAGAATGCATTAGAGAATATATATGAGGAGGCAAAAACCAAGGGATGGTTTATATCACCAAAAGAAGTCCCTTTCTATGAGGATGAATTAAATAATTATCTTTTGCCAATTTTTAATATTAATAAAAAATATATTGTTAATAAATCAGATTTAGATATTTCCCAAGAATTAATCATAAATAAAATAGAAAAACCTGATTTTGTGTTTTCAAAAGTGTTGATTCCTCTTTCAGCTTGGCTTGATAAATTAGCCTTTAGAGGAAATTATACTTTCTATTTGGCTCCATTAACTTATCAATTTGTATGTTTCGAACTTAAACGAAAACATTAATTGATTAGATATATTAAATACTCCTAACATAATAGATAACGTATAAAACTCGTCATTAGAATCTTACTAATTCTTCCTTATATAAACCGATTTCGTATAAACATCGATAATCTGGGAAGCAAAATACTAAGATGTAAAACATTCAGTTAATTGGAAATTTAAACTTTAAACATTATCCAGAATAATCCCGCAGATTTCTTCGATCTCGGAAGAAGAAATAATCAATGGAGGAGCAATACGCATACAATTTGACGCAAATAAAAACCAGTCGGTAAGCAGGCCATCGCGGATGCAGGCATCTATAATGCGTTTATTGGATTCAAAGTTTTCAAACTCAACGGCGATCAGCAGTCCGGCGGTACGTACTGATTTTATAGAAGGATGGACCAGCAATCTTTGAAATAGTTTTTCTTTTTCTGAAACTACTGCAATCAGATTTTCATTTAGTATTACTTTCATTGCAGCGAGCCCTGCGGAACAGCTAAGTGGATGACCCCCGAAAGTGCTGATATGACCCAGAACAGGATTAAAGGTGAATGAGTCCATTTTCGTTTTTGAAGCAATGAAAGCGCCGAGTGGAAGTCCGCCTCCAAGCGCTTTGCCCAACAAGACAATATCCGGTATGATTCCATATTGCTCAAAACCCCAGAGGGTTCCCGTCCTTCCGAAACCCACCTGTATCTCATCAAGAATTAGAAGGGCGCCGGTATCATTACATTTTTTTCGCAAAGCAGACATCCATTCTACTGCCGGTTTGATAACACCGTTTTCTGCCTGTACGGTTTCTGCAATCACACATGCCGTTTTTTCTGTAATCAGATCCAGGTCTTCCAAATTATTATATCTCAAATGCAAAATACCTGGCAAGAGTGGTCTGAATGAATTTCGCCAGTATTCATCACCCATCAGGCTGAGCGAACCCTGCGTGGATCCGTGATAGGATTTCTCAAATCCTGCAATCTCCATTCTTCCCGTAACCCTTTTGGCAAGTTTCATGGCGCCTTCTGTTGCTTCCGTTCCTGAATTTGTAAAGAAAACGGACTGAAGATTATCCGGCAGATGTGACGAAAGAAAATGCGCATATTCAACCTGGGGACTCTGGATCAGTTCTCCATACACTAAAATATGCAGATAGCGATCTGCCTGGTCACGTATTGCCTGAACCACATCAGGATGACGATGCCCCGTATTGCAAACACTGATACCTCCAATAGCATCCAGATATTTTTTTCCTGAAACATCATAGAGATATTGGCCTTCTGCGCGTACGATCTCAAGGGCAATGGGAGAAGGGGATGTTTGACCAAGATGTTTATAAAAGAGTTCGCGTTGATTCATTTTTTTCGTTGGCGGTTGGCGGTTGGCAGTTGGCTGTATTCTAATTCAGATTAACAACAAATAAATACAATATTAATATTCGTTTCCCATATAAGCCTGCCAACCGCCAACGGTCAACCGCCAACGAAAATGCTTAACTTAGTGCTACTTCAAAATAATTCTCATGCCTGTCATTCTTCCTGTTAAAGGCATTTCGCCCGGATTTGGAAAAAATGTATATATAGCCCCCAATGCAACCATTGTTGGCGATGTGGTGATTGGAGACGATTGCAGTATCTGGTTCAATGCCGTAGTGCGGGGAGATGTAAACAGTATCAGGATCGGAAATAAAGTAAATATTCAGGATGGATGTATTATCCATTGTACCTATCAGAAAGCAAAAACCATTGTTGGAAATAATGTTTCCATTGGCCATAATGCCATTGTACACGGCTGTACCATCCAGGATAATGTGCTGATCGGTATGGGATCTGTGATTATGGATGGAGCAGAAATCGGTAGTAATTCCATTATAGCAGCCGGAGCAGTGGTTCTTGAAAATACCAAAGTTGAAAATGGCGTCATATATGGCGGTATTCCCGCCCGTAAACTGAAGGATATACCCCAGGATCTCATCCACGGGGAAATCGAAAGAATAGCTAATAACTATATCTTTTATGCGGATTGGTTCCGTAACGCCTAACGCTTAAAGCTTAACGCTTAACGCCTTTTTAATTATGGGTTATGGGTTATTAACTGAGTTTATATTCATAAACTATTGATAATTAATAGCTAATAATTCATACCTCATAATCCATAACCAACAACCTATATAATAACCCATAACCCATAATTTATAATTAACCTAAGTCGTTATACTGTCGGCCAGTTAAGGTCATCTCATCGAAGATTTCCGGCAATTCATCGAGTTTCAGAGTCACAGATTGCAATTGCTGAATCTTTTTTGTAGGTTTAATTCGTCAAAAGAAATCCCATGAAAAAAGGTAAAAACCTCCTCTGCTTAACTTTGCTGAGTCTATTTTTCAGCACTATATATTCCTGTAAAGCGCAATATGGTTGCCCATCCAATGGTAGAAACGTGGGTGCAGAAAGGATATTGAGCGGAGAAAAATTACCCACCCCCCCAAAATTTAAATCTTAATCCATGTACTCTTTTATAAACCAGTTAAATCCCAACACTATGAGCCTTACCCTACGCACCGATTTCGGTTGTACCGAAGCAGTAATAGATGATGATTGCGGCCTTAAAAGATTTTATGAAGTCGCCAACATTCTATCCGATGACCTGGATGTAAATTTCAACCACAAAACCGACGATTTTGATTCGCTGATGTGGGACTTTTCTTTCAAAGGCCATGTGCTCACCCTGCATTATAATATTTATACGGGCATTTCCATTTATCCAAGAAAGTTTCGTGAAGCGCCCAGAAAAGATAATGATGCTGTTGTTGAAGTAGCACGTTTCCTGGAAGGAAAGCTATTGATCCATACTGCCAACAGGCTGGCCTCTTAATAGCTTTTCTCTCCGATAGAATTGAGCATCATGCCATAGCTCACATAACGGTCTAACGATATCTTGCCCTCTTCGAGGGCTTTTTTTATGGCACAACCCGGCTCGTTAATATGCAGACAATTATTAAACTGGCAATCATTTAATCTCGAGCGCATCTCAGGAAAATAATGCGAAAGTTCCTGCCTGGAAATATCTACCAGGCCAAATTCCCGGATACCCGGCGTATCGATGACATGTGCATTCAGTAATGGCAGATCGTACATCTCGGCAAATGTCGTGGTATGAATTCCCTTACCACTCCAGCCGCTTACTCCCTGTGTTTTTAGTACTGCTCCCGGAACCACAGCATTGATAAATGTAGATTTCCCCACCCCGGAATGCCCGCTCAGTAAACTGGTTTTATCGGTAAGGATTTCTTCAACTTCTCCCAGACCAGTATTATTTTCAAGACTCATAAGAATCACCTTGTAACCAACTGTTTCATACATCTCTCTTCTTTCTTCAAATAAATCCATTTCTTTGGCGCGATAGATGTCCTCTTTATTGAAAATGATGACTGAAGGAATATGATATGATTCTCCCGCAACCAAAAACCGGTCGATGAATCCCTGGGATGTCTTTGGATCCTTCAGGGTAGCGATCAACAGCGACTGGTCGAGGTTTGAAGCGATGATATGGTGCTGGTATTTATTGGAAGGTGACTGCCTGTTGATATAATTATTCCTTTTTTCAATACCTGTTATCATCATACCTCCTTCTTCTCCGCTGTCTTCCAGATCTATATTCACCCAGTCGCCCACAGCAATGGGATTGGTGGAAGTAATTCCGTCAATTTTGAATATTCCTTTTATACGGGCCATATATAAATCTCCTTCAACGGTTTTCACCGTATACCAGCTGCCCGTGGATTTGTACACTCTTGCACGCATCAGGGAAATTTTCTGAAAAGGGTGAACCGCAATATCCATTCCAGTACGAGGAACATCACTGCTGCAAGTATAAATGGGAAAAATTTTTCCGTATAATGGGTGAAGGTTGTCACCTGGAATTTAGATTTTTCCAGGCGGTCGATATCTTTATATATAGTTCCCAGACTTTCATTATCCGTCGCGCGAAAATATTTTCCACCCGTTTCATTTGCGATCTGTGTAAGAAGTTTTTCATCAATGCTTACCTTCTCCCTTTGCATGATCACGCCGCTGCTAGTCTGAACTGGTACGGGTGCAAATCCTTCCGTGCCTACTCCAACCGTATATACGCGCACTCCGTATGATTTTGCAATTTCTTTCGCTGAATTCGGATCTACCAGTCCGCCATTATTTTCACCATCTGTGAGTAATATGATCACTTTGCTTTTTGAAACCGAAGAGCGAAGACGCTCCACGCCTGTTGCCAGTCCGGAACCAATGGCAGTGCCATCTTCGAGCAATCCACTCTGCACGTTGTACAACTGGGATTTTAATACGGCATGATCCGTTGTCAGGGGGCACATCGTGAAACTTTCGCCGGAAAAAATCACAAGGCCCATGCGGTCCGTAGGACGATTATCAATGAATTCCGATACCACCTGTTTGGCAGCTTCCATTCTGTTTGGGCTGAAATCCTGTGCCAGCATGCTTCCGCTGATATCCAGGCAAAAAACAATATCAATGCCTTCTCCGCTGGTCAGCTGTTGTTCGCTTCCCGTTTGCGGACGAGGCAGGGCAATGATAATGCATGAAATGGCCAGCATTCGAAAAATAAACAGAATATGGCGGAGAAGTGTTCTCCAGGTTCTGCCATTACCAAATGCTTTAACACCCGAAACCAGCATGCTTCCCTGTATCCGAACAGGCGGCCGCAGATAAAAATATATCAATAGCGGGAGCACGGCAAAGAGTGCAAAAAACCATGGTTTGGCAAAATGAATATTTGAGATCCAGTCGTACAACACTTTCTTTTTATT
>Ga0207065_1017_pt2 | contig 39470 bp, 36 predicted proteins | sample Alteio_BWMinCont_27_FD_153492 | JGI IMG/M metagenome (GOLD analysis project Ga0207065, IMG submission 153492) | Enriched cells from forest soil in Barre Woods Harvard Forest LTER site, Petersham, Massachusetts, United States -... | ecosystem: Environmental > Terrestrial > Soil > Temperate forest >...
AGTATTTTTCTTTATTAAAACGATAGGGAAATGCTATGCTTTTTGATAAAAAAGTATTTTTATGTATATTGTTATTGGAGGGGGTGCTGCCGGTATTTTTGCAGCGATCTCCGCTGCAGAAAAAAATCCACAAGCCAAAATCATCGTCCTTGAAAAGAGCATGCAGCTTTTAGCCAAGGTGCGGATCTCGGGCGGTGGCAGATGCAATGTCACCCATGCCTGTTTTGATCCCAAAGCACTTGTGCAAAACTATCCGCGTGGAGGCAAGGCCCTCTTAGGCCCTTTCTTTCACTTCCAGCCTCAGGATATAATTACCTGGTTTGAAACACGGGGAGTTCGGCTGAAAACAGAGGGGGATGGCAGGATTTTTCCTGTATCTGACAGCTCTCTTACTATCATCGACTGCCTTTTGACAGAAGCAGCGAAAAGAGGTGTTGAGATAAGGCTGAAGCAATCGGTTGAACAAGTCCAATACGCTTCTGGAAAGTTCACGCTACTCCTTGCGGCAGGAGAACCGGTAGAAGGGAGCAAGCTTTTACTCGCAACAGGAAGCAGCAAAAAGGGGTATGAGATCGCCTCTTCCTTAGGCCATACGATTGAAGAGCCTGTCCCCTCCCTATTTTCTTTTAATACCCCCTCTTCTCCTCTTCTGGATCTCTCTGGCATTTCTGTTTTGCAGGCGGGCTTGAGGATTCAGGGAAGCTCCTTTAGCACAAAAGGGCCGCTCCTTTTGACCCATTGGGGTTTTAGCGGGCCTGCCGCACTGAAACTTTCCGCATGGAGTGCGCGCCATCTGCATGCTTGTCAATACCAGGCAGACCTTATCGTAGACTGGCTTCCTGATTTTTCAGTGGATGGCCTCTATCAGAAGATGCTCAGGAGCAAGGAGGAAAATCCCTCCCAGTTTCTCTCTTCCATGCAGCCCTTTGCCCTTCCCCGCTCTCTCTGGAAAAGGCTTGCAGAGATTGCAAACATGGAGAGGCGCCTTGCAGAAATATCCCATAAGGAGCTCTTAGAATTTGCCCATTTTCTCCATGCCAGCAGCTTTAGGATCAGCGGCAAAACGACCTATAAAGAGGAGTTTGTCACCTGCGGCGGCGTCAAGCTCCAAGAGGTCAATGGCAAAACATTAGAGAGCAGGATCTGTCCTGGCCTTTATTTTGCAGGAGAGATCCTAGACATCGACGGCATTACCGGAGGATTTAACTTTCAGAATGCCTGGACAACCGCTTACCTAGCTGCCTCTGACATGGTATTAGAAGCTGTCCTAAAATTCTGAGTGGCTATCTTCGGGCCCTTTTCGCGATCTTTCGCTTGTCGCCTCGTCGCTTATGGAACCTTCGGCATATGACGACTCTTCGTTAAGCAAAATCTCATCGAAAATGGCTGCCGAATCTAGCAGACTGATAGTTTTAAGACAGCTTCTTAGATTAAAAAGGCTTTAGTTCGACATGAGGGATCTCTCTCCCTAAGAATTTTTCCGCAAGTTTCTTGAACTTCTCAGTGGCATCCGTTGCATAGAACTGGTATTTTGGGGGCGTTTTACGAGAGGAGAGGAGCCCTCTCTCTTTTAGGTAACCATATACTGTTTCAGCGCATTCCAGAGAGGGATCGACAAGATGTACCGCGGGAGGCAGGAACTTTTTTATTGTAGAATAGATTAAGGGATAATGGGTGCAGGCGAGTAGTACGGCATCGAGAGGAACGGAGTGGAGGCAGGAGAGGTATTCTTGCACAGCCAGCTCCATCATCGCATGTTCTGCAAAGCCCTCTTCGATCAGGGGAACGAAAAGCGGGCAGGCAATCGGATGAATCAGGGCGTTCGGATTTGCTTTTTTGATGAGCTTTTGATAGATCCCGGACGTTATGGTAGATTGCGTTCCTAAAACAGCAACAGAAGAAGTAGAGGTGGTTTTGAGGAGGTTTTCATAGCCAGGCTGGATCACGCCGATGATCGGGATCGGAAAATGGCTCTGCATGCTTTCCAGGGCATGGGAGCTTGAGGTATGGCAGGCAATCACAAGCAGCTTGATGCCCTGTTCCACTAGAAATGAGGTATTTTCGATCGAATAGTGCAGGATGGTTTTTGGGCTCTTGTTCCCATAGGGAACACGGGCTGTATCCCCCAGGTAGAAGATATTTTCCTGAGGCATCAAGCGGACGATCTCCCTCATGACGCTGATCCCGCCCACTCCTGAATCAAAGATGCCGATACTGGCGTGTTTAGACAGTTGTTTTTGCATCAGCCAAAATTAGGGTTGAGAGACTTTCAGATCTTGCCCTACGACAATGAGATCTTGCTCGAGATTGTTGATCCTCTTCAGATACTCTACGCTTATCTGATGGGCCCTTGCAATTTTTTCGAGGGAATCTCCCGCTTTAACCTTATAGATTTTTACCTGCTGCCTTGAAGCATCATTTTGGATCGCTTTTGCAAGTGTTTCCAGCGTGCCTTTCAACTTGACGATCTCTTCGAATTTGCTGTTTTGCGAGAGAATTTGCTTCTCTAACTCATTGATCCGATCCTTGTATTGAGCAAGGGCTGAGGAGGTCTCATTCGCATGGGAGGTGAGCTGTTTGATGTCCTTCCCCTCATTGTGAAAGGAGGATTGCAATAGGGCTAATTTTTTATCAAACTCAGTGAAGAGCTTATAGAGTTCGTTCGTCCTCTCCTCCTGCTTCTCCAGATAGCCCTGCTTTAGACCGCTCAAACTATTTTCATGATGGTTGATCTTACCATCCAGGATCTGCATATCTGTCTGAAAGCAGTGCACATCATGCCGAAGGTCATCCAGGTTTGTCTGGAGCTCATGCAGGGTGAGCTCCATCTGGTGCTTCTCCTCCTTAGGTGAGGATTTTAGAGGAGAGCAGGAGGAAAAACAGAGGAGCATTCCTACTGGGAGAAGCAGATACATGCAGCGGAAAATAGAGGGAAACATGTTCTCCTATTTTTGGAATAGTTTAAATTGCGCCCTTCGGTTTTTGTAGAAATCTTCGGGAGCATGGCCAAGCGCAATAGGCCTCTCCTTGCCGCAGGAAACCGTATACAGCCGGTTGGGGTTGATCCCGTGTTTTGCCAGAAGAACGCGGATATGCTGCGACCGTCTCATGCCGAGAGCCATGTTATAGTCGGCAGGAGCCCTCTCATCGCAATGCCCCTCGATCACGAGGTAGACATTGGTGTTTTTTTTCAGATAACTAGCGATTTTTGAGATGGCTTCCAAATCCTCTTTCTCTTTTAGGATATGGTCATCGGTTTCAAAATGCAGATGGCGAAATAGAGCGCTTAAGGCAGAAGGAGGATCGTAAAACTTATCCATTCCTGGCAGGTTGCTCCCCTTTTCTCCAGGGAATTTCTTAGGCTGGGGGATCGCATCATCAGAAAAATGCCTTCTCAGGTCGCGGTCGTTCAAGGGAAGGAAATCGACGCCGAGAGGCCCTGTGAAATCTTCATTGGAAGCAATCAGGCGGGATTCAAAATCTTTTCCCAGGAGCGAATTGAAACCCTTATGGATATAGCGTCCCGCAGTCTTAACATCTTCCCAGGTCTGGGTGCTCTTCTTTTGACAGCTAAAGCTGGCAAAGGCTAGAGCTAGCAGGCAGGCGATGCGAGTAAATTTTCTCATGTTCTCCTCTTAATTAATGTTCCCAGGCGGGGAATCTCTTTTGTCCGGCCCCTTCTGAAATTTTTACCGGTTCAGGCTGATGGATATTTGCCATGTACAATTCACAGCTATCTCCTTCAGAGTTAAAAAGCAGGTGCATGCTATCCGCCGCCCAAACAGGATTTTCCATATTTTCAGCAGCAAAAGTCAATTGCCACTCCTCCTCTTTTGCGAAGTCGTAGATCCAGATCTGCCTCACATCATCTGTTTTAGCACTATAAGCTAATTTTGTTCCATCAGGAGACCAGCAAGGAGATGTGTTTTGCCGATTTTTCTTCGTGATGAGTCTAGCTTGTGGCCTCTCCTGGTCTGCAGAAGCAGGGATGGTAAGAGAGTAGATGCGCGGAGGGCCATCTTTATCGGAGACAAAAGCAATGGTTTTTCCATCAGGGCTGAACGTAGGCGACGCTTGCGTTGCCCTGGGGAAGGAGAAGAGCTGTTTTGGCTTGCCTGAAAGATCGCCATTTGCCTGGAAATCCTGAATAAAAAGATCGGGCCTTCCTGCTGCATCGCAAATGAAAGCCAGATGGTCGGAAGCAGGAGAGATAGAAGGCAGGAGCTGGTTTCCTGGCAAAGGGATGAAATGGATCCCTTCTTTATCTCCTAAAGATCCGAGAAAAATTTTTGACTGGCCTAGCTTATAGGAGACATAGACAAAATTCTGGGGGCGTTTAGGGATGAATCTGGGGGAGATGCAGTAGCCCTTTTCCTGTGTGAGCTGCTGGACATTTTTGCCATCAAAATCGCACGACCAGATCTCTGAGATCCATTTTGGTCCCGCTGATTCGCTGATTTTAGTGCGCATGGAGTAGAGGATCTTCTTGTGGAAAATTCCCTCAACCCCGAAGAGCTCTTTTTGCATCTGCGAGAGCAATTTGTGGATTTTGGGCCTGTCTGCGGAGAGGTCGCCCAGCAGATTTGGAGAGGAGAAATGAAAGGTCTTCTGCTCTGCCTTGTGGAAAACAGCGATCTGGAGAACACTTCCCGAGAGCTTTAATTTAACAGCGATCTTTGCATTTGTCTTGTTCCAGAAATTTGGATCAAAAGCTCTCTCCTCATCAAGAGCTAGCTGCTCCTCTTTTTCGCTATCTTCTGACAGCAGATAGACATATCCTGATTGGCGGCAGTCAAAAGAGATAATGCTGTAGATCTCTGCAAGGTAGCTTTGAGGAAGGTCTGTTTTTTCAGAAGCCAGCTTGCTTAGGTAGAGCGGCGCCAGGGTCTGCCTTGTGCGCAAAGAAATTTCAATCTCCTCCTGCGCGCAAAGGAAAAGAGGCAGGGAAAAAAATAGGATGTATAAAGAGATTTTTTTTAACATAAGCACACTCATTTGCGATCTATTTTTTTACTGCGGAAGCAAAGAATAAATATCTGCTGCCTTTCTGAAGAGCTGCAATCATTAAAGCATGGAAAGATCAGTGCTGGCAATGTGTTTTTTAAGTAATTCAAGTTTTGGACGCTCTCTGCTTTGAGAACCTGCAGCGAGAGGAAAGACCCATCGCTTTTTAAAGAGAGCCTGATTTTTACCTCTCCCTCTTCGGGAAGTTCCAGCTTCTCCTGCAGATGCGCTGCTAACAGATGCACGTAGGTGATCTCATCGGGAGCTGGCCCTTCATTTTCAGAAGAGGCGTCGATGTGGAGGGAGGCAATTAGAGAGGGGACAACAAGGTCAGCCTCCTTTTTTGGAAGAGCTGCTTGCACAGGCAGGTCATCTGCTGCTTTTTGCAGGCTCTTTATGAGTTGTGCAGATGTTGTGCTACTCTGTAGTGGCGCTGTGCTGTTTTTTTTCTTTTCTCTATTTTTGCTGCTTTTTACAACAGGCGCTGTTTTTGCCTTTGCAGGCAGAGGAGGGGATTTTTTAGTTACTTCTTGTACGCCTGATGCTATTTTTTTTGTCTTTGCAGGAGTAGGCGCTAAAGAGGTATTTATCTTTTCTTGCGGGAGAACTGATAGGTTTCTCACAATCAGCCTCTTCTCTTTTTTTGGACTATACCTTCCTGCAAAAACCGCATAGCTGCAAAGCAGGGCGAAATGGATTCCCACAACCCCGATGAAGATATTGGCCAGCAGGGGATTTTTCCTATGTATTTTTTGTATGAATAGGCCAAATCTTGACATAGTAGGCCTACTGTTTGGAATCGGGGGCCAGCATGAGGTCAAGTTCGGTAAACCCGCAGGATTCAATCGCATTTTTTACCGACTGATAGGTGCCGAATTCCGCTTTGCGGTCGTGGATCAACCTCGGGCTTTCTTTGGGAAACTTCACGCGGAGTTTTTGCAGCTCTTTGTGGAGCTCCTGCAAGGGGATCTTCTCCTTATTCAAAAAAACAGTGTTGTCTTTTTGGACAGAGATCACAATCCTGGCATTTTCAATGGGAATAGAGGTCTCCTTTTTTTCCCTGGATGCGCTGGCAAGGTCGATCCGGTCGATCTCGACCATCGGCGCGATCAGGATAAAAACAATTAAGACGACAAAGACGACATCGATCAATGGGGTTAAATTGATCAGCCCCTCATCGCTCTCTTCAGGATCGGAAGGGCGAATTTTTCTCTGGATCATCTTGTTTCCTGTTGGGTGCTTGCCTTTCGGTACTGCATTTCGACAGAACCTAACAGCAAGAGGGAGAAGCTTTCCATATCTTTCCTCAGATCCCTGATGGCAGATTTCAGGTAGTTATGTGCGATCAGCGCAGGGATAGCTACAATCAGGCCGAGTACGGTAGTTGCAAGCGCCATCGAAAGGCCGGAGAGTATGGCGGAATTTGCACTTCCCAAAGATTTTGCATTCAGCTCGGAAAAAGTGATCAAGATCCCCCAAACTGTCCCCAAGAGACCAAGGAAGGGCCCTAATGTCACGATCGTAGGCAATATGAAGAGATGTTTTTCCAGCCATTTGCAATGGTTGGAGATGGTCGAAGAGAGATGGGATTCCACCAAACCTATATCAGAATCAGATAGGTAGACGGCCCCCTCTTTTTCCGCTGCGGAGGAAAAAAAACGGTTTTTATTCAGGATCTCCAGAGTTTTTTGTTTGAGGATCTTGTAGATTTCCAAGTAGGGATTCAGGATGAGCGGAAAAGATGCCCCTTTGGACGTTTCGAGAGGGATCTGGAGAGGCTGCTCTTTTTTCTGCACAAAGGTCTTCTCAAATTCTGCGCACGCTTTTTTTACCTTGTGAGTGATCCAGATTTTATAGATGAGGATCGTCCAAGAGGCAAGCGAAAGCAGAAAGAGCCCCCAGAAAATGGCTTTTCCCAGGATATCTGATTGTAAATAAGCAGAAAAAAAAGGATTGCTCATGGCAAGAAAACACATAACGAAGCCTTCGGTTCTCTTTGCAGTATAGCCTGTGCCCTATATTTCAGATGAAAAAAAACGGATAAATGGGCATAATTTGGTGCAAAGAAGAGGTACAATGGGCGCAAAAAAACATCCTGTTGCTGCGGCAATCAGCTACTGCACAACCGACTACCGCTATCTGTCTAAATGCATCGAAGAGGCAAAAAAGTTTGCCCAACAGATTCTCATTATTACTTGCGACCATTTTTTTTGGCGGAGAAAAGGAGGATCTGGCGCTATTGCACCAGACTTATGCAGAACATCCCGATTGCGAGTTCATCGAAATTGCCCATACGAAGGATCGCCTCTACAACAGGTACATCAACCGCTCCCCCAAAGATAATGATTGGCAGGACTTCTGGCATTCAACCACCAGATATGTCCCCTTTTTTTTCTTGAAAGAAGCTATTGAATATATCCTTTTTTTGGATAGCGATGAGATTATCGAGGGCAAAAAATTTGCTGAGTGGCTTGAAGGGGGAGAACACCTTCGGTATGATGCGATTCGCTTTCTACAATATTATTATTTCAGGGAGGCGCGCTACCGAGCTAAAGATTTCCAAACGGGCGGCCTTATGGCAAAAAAAAGCGCAGTAAAGCCCTTCCTGCTGATGAATACCGATGACCGTTGCGGGATCTTTCATGCGATAGCAGGAGATAAAAAAGAGGGGCTCTCCTTCGAAAATTCCCCTATGATCCACCACTATAGCTGGGTGAAAACAGAGGCGGAGTGCCTTCTCAAGGCAGACAATTGGGGCCATCATTGGGAAAAGGATTGGAAATCTCTCATAAAAGAGGAGTTCAGCAGGGATTTCAACGGCAGGGATTTCATCGACAACCGGCCTTATGTCATCGATAGTAATCCCTACTTTGACCCTCTTTCGGTACCAGTGGTGCGCAAGAAGGTAGAGCAGCGCATCTTTCCCCATGTGCGCAAAGTAGACGACCATGAGATAAAAAGAAGGGAGCTCGCCTTTGAATTCAACATTCCTTATACCCCATGAATGCACAATATAAACGGGATTTCCTTCGCGCAGGAGCCCTGGCGTGCCAGGTTCTCTCCTATGGAAAAACGCTCATCAAAAAAGGGGCTTCCTATAACGCTATCATTGCGAAAGTTAGGCAGAAGATTATTGAGCTTGGCGGACGCCCTGCATTTCCTCCGCAGATAGCCCTCAGTCAGGTAGCTGCCCATTTTTTGCCGGCTCCAGGCGAAGAGATCATTCTCTCTGATGAACTTGTAAAGCTGGATGTCGGGGTCTGCTATAACGGCGCCATTGGAGACTCTGCCACAACCGTCGATCTATCGGGAAAGCATCAGGGGCTTATCGAATCTGCCGAATCTGCCCTCTTGGCAGCAGAACAGAGCATCCAGGTAGGCCAAAAGGTATCCGATATCGGAAGGATCATTGAAACAACGATCGCCTCTTATGGGTATAAGCCTATAAAAAACCTGTCGGGACATGGCCTTGGGCCCAATAAGATCCACACCTCCCCGAACATTCCCAATTATGAAGATAAGTCAACTGCAATCATCAGGCCTGGTATGACTTTTGCGATCGAACCTTTTGCAACCACAGGGAAGGGGAGCGTCTATGAGGCAGGGAATCCGATGATTTTTTCCTTTGCAAGAGATCGTCCCCTATCCTCAAAAAGCGCCCACGCCCTATTGGAAAAGATAAAAGCGTTTCAGGGGCTTCCCTTTGCCATTCACGATCTATTGGAGGCCTCCTCCCCTCTTTTGGAAACCAAATTTATTCTTGCTGAATTGCTCCATGCTGGTATAATCATCGGCTACCCACCGCTCGTTGAAGAAGGACATGGCATGGTAGCGCAGGCAGAGAACTCGGTTCTTGTAGATGAGAAGGGCGAGGTATTTGTCACAACCCGTTTGGATAAATAGATGAAGGCCATTTTCTCTACTCTCGTTTTTTTTATGCTCCTTCAAGCCCTATCTGCTGCTGAGGAGGATGACTCTTTTGATGCGAACGAGGATGGCCCCTCCCGCATCTTGATTGAAGAGGAACCGCAGGAAGCAGCAGCCCCCTCTTCACCTGCAGCGGAAGAACCTCCTCCAAGCCTCACAGGAGAGTGGGGCGGGGTGAGAACTAAAATGCGTGATAATGGTTTTGAGATCTCCTCCTATCTTGTCATGGACGATATTTGGGATCTCCATGGAGGAGAGAGTCCTGGGCCCTCTTCGGGGGGCTTTGAATATCTCTTCGACCTCAATTTGAAGGTCACAAGCGAACCCCTCTTCCACTACCCGGGTGGGACGTTTTTGGTGGATTTTGAAAGCCACCGAGGGCATAACTCATCTGCAGAGAATGTGGGCTCATTGATTGCTGTTGATGCCATGGAGGCTCCTCCCTATAACGCTCTTTTTGCCTTCTGGTATAAACAGGTTTTTGGAGAGGATCGCTTCTGGTTTCTAGTGGGGAAAAGCGATGCCTATGACAATTTTTCCAGTAAAACACACTGTGCTTTTTTCCTGAATAGCGGCTTTACCTTCCTTCCGACGATCCTTTTTTTCCCCACCTCGCCAGAACCCGCCATGTCTGCTATCGCTTCCCTCCGTTTTATCAAAGGGATTTCCGCTACATTCGGCGTCTTTGACGGATCGCTTGCAAATGGTTTTCGCACAGGGCAAGCAGGGATCTTCGGCCACTTTTTCAACCACTTGACCTCCCATGCCTTTTTGATTGGAGAGGCCGATTTTCAATGGGCGTGGGGAAATTATGTAGGACGTTTAGGCATAGGGGCCTGGGGAAATACTGCGAATTTCAAACGGTTTAACGGAACGACAAAAAGCGGGACGGGCGGCCCCTACCTTACCTTTGATCAGATTATCTATAAGCCAGCGGATGAGGGTGAGGAGGCTTCTGTTTTTTTTATTTATGGATCGGCCAACCCCTCCCTCAGTCTGGTGCACCGCTACTTTGGAGCGGGGTTTGTCTGGCAGGGAATCATGGGATGGAGGATGGATGATTTGGCAGGTTTTGCAATGGGTTATTCAGCTCTTACGTCAGATGCGGATGTAGGCTTTAAGCAATCGCATGAGACTGTTTTTGAATTCCTCTACCAGTGGCACATCACCCCCTGGGTCTACTTCCAGCCCGATTTCCAATATGTGGTGCATCCTGGCGGTGAGGATCTGCCCAATGCCTCCGTCCTGCTCCTTCGCCTCTTCTTTAAACTGTAAAATCTATTGCAGGACGCCCTGTTCCGAGAGGTTGTCAGCAGTGATGAAGATAGGCCCAGTATAGAGGATCATTCCTGGGTTTTGATAGCTCTTGTAAGGCATTGTGCCCGGCGGAAAAAAGTTGTGTTTGGAGAGCTTATTCAGCCTATCAAAAAAGATGCGGACATCTGTTTTTTTTGGTGCCGCAAGTATGCTCATGGCGAGATATCCTTGCATGAAGGGCTGGCTGGAGACTGCAAAGAGGATGGCGGAGGAGCTGATCCCCTCTTTCAAAGCGTCGGATACATCAAAGGTAGCAAAGGGGATCTTTCCATACAAACTCCGCTCTTCCAGGGCTCTGATGGCTGCAAGGGCTGTTGTCCCACCTAGAGCAAGGACTCCGTCGATCTCCCTGTCGATGACTAGGGTCGTTGCAATCCAGGAGGAGGCAGTTGAAGGAGAGAAGTCCCGAACGGTCAGGACGGAAATATTCAGCCCTTCCCTGTTAAACACTTCTGCTATTCCACTGATTTTTCTTGTGATCGCGACATCCTCATTCGCATCTCGTATGCAGAGCAGCTTTGTCACTCCTGCTTTGACCATTCTTTCTGCAGCTTCCCTGCCTGCCTGATCAGGGTCCTGGCCAACAAAGGTCTTAATGCCAAGAGTTGCAAACTCATAATATCCCGATGTAATGGCAACCACTGGTATGCCCGCCTCTACAATCTTACGGATGGAGTCTTCTAAGAGCTCCACATTGGGAATGGAGAGGATCAGGCCGTCAGGCATATCTGTCAGCACCTGCTCCAAGTAGCGCGGCATATTCTTTGTCTCTGCGTCATAAAGGCCATAGTAGGAGGTCTTGGCTCCCATCTCACTTGCTGCAGCTTCAAATCCTGCATAGACTTTTTTCCAAAAGGTTTCTGCTCTAGTACTTTGAACGCAGACTGCAATCTTTTTAGGCTCAGCAGATGCGCTTAGAGCAAAGAGGAGGGCTAAGAGGACAATGTGTAGGCAGTGTGTTTTTTTTAACATATACTGGGACCGGTTAGGTTTTGTGAAATTTGGGCTCTGCGAGACAAAGCCAAAAGGCTTCGCATGAGGAGTACCATTCCTGGTAAGGAAGGACGACGAAAAGAAGTCGTTTGGCAAAGTCGCAGCCAGTCCAAATTCACACAAACTAAGCGGGGGCAGTATAGTATTCCCATTAGTAGTAAACCGTCAGAAGCACAACCCCAATGATGGCACCGACGATGAGAAAACCTACGCTGAATAGCCCTGCGATCATGGCTGAGGCTGCTACAGAAAAGGCCGATTTATCCACATACAAGACAGCCTCTTCATGGCTCATCTGCTTCTTGATCAGCTTGACCAGGGCGGTTTCCGCCGCATGTGCCTCTTTCATGGCCAAAGTAGCTACAAAAACAATTGTCCCTGCAGAGGTAAGGCAACCCAGCAGAAAAGAGAGGATGGCGGATACGCAAAACCAGTGGACTCCGGGAGGTTCCGCCCCTGAAGGGAATAAACCGAGGATGAAACCTATGCCTCCCGCATTTCCAAACATCAGAAGCTGCAGTGATGAAGAGAGGAAGCGATATACGGTCCCTCGCCGCATCGATACATTTTGCTGGAGTTTGACCCACCAGAAGCTGGTGTCATGGACAGTGGAATCATGGACCATTATGCACCTCGATTTCTGAAGAAGGGATAGGAAATTGGGTAGAAGGAAGCTCTAAGTGTAACTCTCTCTGGTTCTCCTCCAGGTGCTCACCCTCTCCAGGAGCGCGGTCAACCGTTTTTTCGTAGGCGCTTTCAGGTAAAAGGAGCTCTCCAATAGATAGTTCTGATCCCTTTTTTTGTTTCTTGGTTTTTTCTTCTTTTCTCTTCTCAGACTCCTCTTTTCCAAAGGCAGAGGGAGGTAGAACCTTCTCCAGAAGGTTCACTTCCAGATGAGCGCCCTGGCCTTGCCGCAGCACGAAAATATCCGTCTCTGCTACCACTTTAGTGATCATCTTATAGTATTCGGTCAGCATCGTTTCCGCGGGCGCAGCGAGATTTTGCACCAGAAGCAGCCGAAACCTCTCTGCTTCTCCTTGGGCTTGAAGAACCGCAGTATAGGCGTCTGCATTGGCCATATCTGTGATTCTATCGGCAATGCCTCGAGCGAGGGATACTACTTCCGTTTTATGGATATCGGCCAGGTTTACGGCCAGATAGCGATCCTGCTTGGCATCGATCACATCCATAAAGGCGCCAAAAGCTGCAGGAGGGGGCATGATCCAGTCGAGATTGAATGAGAGCAGTTTGATCCCAAGCCCCTCAGGTTCGATCACCTCTTTCAAGGCGTTTAAGACCCCATCTTCAATGTTCTGTTTATTTCCTGCTAAAATGCCATCGATATCCTCCGTTCCACTCTCGTTGACAAGCATCTCCTGAAGCTGGCTAAAGAGAATCTGGATAGGCGATTCGACATGGAAAAGGTAGCTCGGGGCGTCTTCGATCTGGTATTGCAGAGTGCAGCGGACATTGACCAGATTGCCATCGCCTGTGAAAAATTCTCTCCCTGTCACCAGGTTGTTGCCTTTTATTGCATACAATTCAAGCCGCTGGATCTTTTGAGAATTTACAATGGTTATCCTGTCTATGCCCCAAGGAATGTGGAAATTGAGTCCGGGGGTAGCCACCCTGCCCACATACCTTCCGAATCTGCGGACAATACCGACCTCTCCAATGTTTACTTGGTAGGGGCTAAAACAGATACTGATCAGTAAAAAGAGCACAACGAGAATCAGGATCAATCGGTAGGGATGCCGGTTAACCCAGTCAAAAAAATTGCGAATAAGGATGACATTTTTAGGCAGCTTTTCGCTCATTATTTCTGAAGCTCCTGAATTTCAGTGCCATTAAAATACTTTAGCAAAGGAGAGTTCGCTTCCAGGAAGACAGTGCTCTGTTTGCCGATGATCGCTTCATACGATTCCAGGCTTCGGATGAACTGGTAGAACTGCGGATCTTTGTTGTAGGCTTCAGCTAGGATTTTCAATGCTTCTGCCTCGCCTTTGCCCCTGATCGCAATGCTATCAGCGTGGGCTTGCCCTAGGATTTTTTCATGCTCAGCTGCAGCTTGCGCCTCAATTTTCAACGCCTCTTCGACGCCTAAAGAACGGTAGACAGCAGCGATACGCCCTCTTTCCGCTTGCATCCGCTGGATGACGCTCAGCCTATTTTCTAGAGGAAACAGGAAAGATTTCATGACCAGATCATCTACACTGATGCCAAAGTCCTGTGCAACCTGGTTGATGAATTTTGTTCCTTCCGTTAGCACTTTGTGGATCTCGATATTGCTGGCTTCAAGATTGATGAATCCATTAAAGGGAGCCTGCCCTACCAATATGGCGAGTTCAGCTAAGGCGACATCGGACAAGCGGCTCTCGGCTGTAGCGCGGTTCCTAACGGTAGCTGCAAATAGGATAGGATCTGTGATCCTCCAGATAAGAAAGGGGTCGATCAGGACGTTTTTTTGGTCAAAAGTCAAAAGGGATTGGGAGGGGAATTCCAATACAAGGACTCTCTTATCGATTTTCAAGACCTTATCGATAGGCCAAGGCAGCTTGGCATGAAGGCCGGGAGTCAGGACAGTATTGAGAGGTCTGCCAAAGCGGGTAATGATCCCATATTCTATCTCATCTACTGTAAACAAGACAGAGAAGAGGACGAATAGTAAAAAAATCAGAAGAATCAAGAGTGGCAAGCGTTTTTGAGGAGGCTTATTTCTTCTTGTCATGGGATGTTTCCTTGCTCTTAGATTTGGATAGCCCATTTTTTTCTTCATGGGAATTGGTTTTCTTAGGGCCTTTAGCAGATTTCCACAATTTGAAGGCTTGAGGAGGATTTCCTGGAGGAAGCAACAGGAGCTCCTGTTTTGCAAGAGCCCGCTCGCTTGTTTGCAACCAGAGGAGATTTTCCAAGAGATTTCGATGCTGTGCTACTACCTCTGCCCTGGCGATCAGGTCGACACTTTTTCCTTTAGCAATCGCCTCTTCGGAAAAGGCAAGAGCCTGGGCTCTCTGTATCTCTATTTGTGCATCGCCATTGCTTCGCATGATGATCTCTGTCATTGCTTTCAAGGCCTTTAGGTTATCCGTTTCCCGCCCTTCTTCGGCTGAAAGGACATCTCTAAACGCAAAAAGGGCTTCATGAGGAGGGTGCATATCTACTACATTCAAGGCTAACAGGGAGATAAGGGGTTTTCCTGATCCCAGTTTTTCTAAATCGTTGAGGAAGGCGAGCAGATTTTTTATAATGGCTTTTTCAAATTCTTCCCGTTTGAAAGTCAGCATTTCAAGGAGGGCGCCGCTTGCTGCTGCATCCCTGATGCTCATTGCCAAATAGTCCTGGATGATCTTTTCGGGATCATTGATCTGGTAAAAGTAGCGGTAGGGGTCTGTGATGAAGTATTGGGCAGAAACTACCAGGTCTGCCAGGAACTCATCTCCTGACAGGAAGGGGGCGCTATCCACAGCTGTGATCTGTTTTCGCCCTGGGTCATCGGTGCTGTTTTCTTCATTGGCAACCGCAGAGGCAGCGTCGTTGTTCAACTCTTTCTGGGTATAGTTTTTCTGGAGGCTGTCAGAACCATCTTCTTTGTGGTCTGCTCCAAATCCTATCCCTCCTACATCTATCTTTTCGGAGTAGGCAGGGTGCCAATTTTGGGAATTGTCCTCTGCATTTGCAGTGATGCCAGGAGTTGTATTTGCTGGATTTGCGCTCTTGTTTTCTTGCTGTGAGGGAAGTTGTAGAGAGGCTGAGCTTGGTTCTCCAGTAGCTAGGATATTGTTACTCGCAGCCAGGGAAGGATCTGTCTTTTGCTGTAGATTTCTAGTTTGGTTAGAAGGGGAGTTTCCATTATTCGTTTTATTTTCTTTTGAGCGGATGAGCCCTACTTCAACCTGCCTTGGGAAGGTAGGGTACCAGAGATCCAGATGGGCGAAGGGGTGAGGCGGGATGTAGTGAAGGCCAGGAGAGAGGTCTCTCCAGGCGACTCTGCCGAAGATGCGGACATAGCCGACAGCGCCGATGGGGACGATGCTGAAGCCTGTGGCTAGATAAATGCATATGACTAGAGGAAGGATGTAGCGCATGAGGCGTGATCGGAAGGAGAAGTGGTCGCGCCAGGAGGAGGAGGGTTCAAGGCCATTTACTCTGGGAAGGCCAGTTTTGATGGTCAGGAACATGTTGTGGAAGCTCTCTCTGAGATTCCCCTTCCAAAATCGCCAGATGATGAGGCTGATCAGGAGGAAACCTGCGCCCCACTCCAAGAGGCTGGCAAGGCCGCTTTTTGAGGGTTCTATGTTGGCTTGGACATGGATATCCATGGCGCGCAAAAAGCAGTCGAAGAGGATGCCTGCTGTGAGGCCTCCAGCCATGACGCTTCCCAGATAGACCGACATGAATTTTTTCCCAAAGTGGCGTGTGAGTATGGTGACGGTGGTGATATTGACTGCGGGACCTGTGAGCAGGAAAACAAGGGCAGCGCCTGGAGTTAAGCCTTTAGCTACCAGGGCGGCTGCGATGGGGGTGCTGGCGGAAGCGCAGACATAGAGGGGGGCTCCTGCGATGGACATGATCAGATAGGGTAGCAGGCCATGGCTCATCCCATATTTGCCTAGATCTTCTGGGAGTAGGAGAAAGATGAAAAAGGTGATGGTAAGGCCAATGAGTAGTCCAGGCAGGATGTCGTCAGCGAGCCTCGCATAGGAGTAGTTGAATACGCGTCGAAAGATCTCGGATAGGGTGTATGTATGAGGGGCTAACGCAGGTGATTTGCTAGCTGCGTGATGAGGGGTGGAGACATCCGCCCTGTACCAGGAGTAAAAAAAAGGGGAGGTGTGGATGCGCTTCCTGCAGCGTGCGGGGATCTGCTTGATGGAACGGTAGCAGTTGCGAAAGCCTACGTAGTCGGGCTCGTCAGCCATCGGATCTGTGACGCAGGCGTGTCCGCCATGGGTGTGCCCATGTCCATGATCATGACTGTGGTCGTGAGTGTGAGGATGAGTGTGGTCGTGAGTATGTCCATCGGTGCGGGTATGAGCGTGTTCGTGATCGTGGGTATGAGCGTGGCCATCTCCATGATCATGAGTGTGTCCGTGGCTGAGAGAAGGAGTTGTTTTGTCATCATCTCTTAATATGCCAATTGCAAAAAAGCCCCCTAGCATACCTAAAAAGCAGGCTGAAATCGGACGGGCAATTGCCATGGCGGGACCTAAAAGACCGAGGGTGATCAGGATGGCATCGATAGCGGTTTCGGGAGCTGTGATCAAGTAGGCAATGATGGCTGTTTTGCTGGCGCCCTTTCTTTTTAATTCTACGGCAAGAGGGGCAACTCCACAGGTGCAAAGCGGCAGGAAGACACCTAGAAATTCAGCCAGGAAGACCGATTTCATCCCCTGATCCCCTGCTATTTTATTCATCTGCTTTTTAGAGACGAGAACATGTAACAGGCCAGCTAGAAAAAGTCCCATCAAAAGGAAAGGAGATAGGAGCAGAAACATGTTCCACAAATCGTGGAGGCTTCTTAGTAAACTATGCAGCATGCTTACAAAATTGTTTTTTTTATTTACTCCATATAGCTTGAATTATTCTTTGTCAAAGTCATTCATTTACTTTTTGCGGCATATATACGTGGAAAGTGCCCGTACTAAAAGAATTTATTCATTCATTAGTCCAAGAGGATTCAGATAGTTCCGATATAATAAGCTCATTTTCTATTTACAAGAATGTACCAAATATGGTACATTTATGAAAAAGACAAGGATAATGACAATGGATTCGCCACACCAACCTATACCTGTCATTTTTTATCGCGAAAATACCACTGGAAATGAACCGGTAAGGGAATGGTTATCTAAAATAGATAAAGAAAGTCGAAAAGAGATAGGCAGGGACATTAGAATTGTTCAATTGAGGTGGCCATTAGGAATGCCCTTGGTTAGAAGCCTCGGGAAGGGTCTTTGGGAAATTCGCTCGTATATTCCCAAGGGGATTGCTCGAGTGCTTTTCAAAATGATCGAAGGTGAGATAGTTCTTCTGCATGGTTTTATAAAAAAGACTCAGAAGACTCCACCTGGAGACTTAGAACTTGCGAAAAACCGTGCAAAATTCATGGAGAGTAAAAGATGAAAAATAAGCATAGAGGATCAAATTTTGAGGACTTCCTCAAAGAAGAGGGTATTTTTGAAGAATGCCATACCGAAGCCGTTAAAAGGGTGATTGCATTTCAGCTTGAAGAAGAGTTGAAAAAACAAAAACTGACGAAATCCCAGTTTGCAAAAAGAATGCACACAAGTCGTTCAGCTGTGGATAGATTGCTAGACCCCAAGAGGACTTGCAGTTTGAAATCATTAATTTTAGCTGCAATGGCATTGGGAAAACATTTAGAAGTTAGGTTTGCTTAATTTTTGAGAGATTCAATGAAAAATCAATCAGACAAACAGGTGAATCCATACACAATCTGCAGAGATCTAGCTAAATTCGCAGGAACCAGAGATATTGAGAAATTATTTTGGCAAGAGCATCTGTCTTATTGTGAATACAATGACACTACCAATTATGTTTTTTGGGGATATCTTGAGGGTGTTGGAATACATGATCGAGAATGGATGATGGAAAAACGTAAAGAATTAATCGGTAATGGAAATTTTGATTTCATTCGATTTGTAAATGTTCTTTCATATTCTGAGTTGAACGATTTAATTATATTTTGCATAAAAAAAGAAATAAATCTGCAAGACAAATTTTTATTTCTATATGTATTTGATGCATTTATTAATTTTGTAGAGTCCAAAACTCCTTTACTTCTTTCTGAAGAAGTCCAATTGTTTTTCATAAATTTACTACCAGAAATTATTAACCAAGGCAAACATCTCACTCTATTTTATAGCGGAAAAGCTGTTTATAATTTGTTGATCCCTAATCTCTTGAGTGGACAGTCGATAGAAGAGGCTGCGAAAAATAAATACAAAGTAATGAGAGATCTTCGTCGAAAACAATTAGAAGAGGAAAAAAAGTGCTTTGCAAAAGAGATTGTTGATCTATTTGAAATTCGATTTCCTATTTTCAAAACTACTAGCGCACAGCAAAAGCGTGAAACGATTGCAAGCTTATTCAAGCCACTGCTAGGCGACTTCTTGGATCAACATAGAAATGAAATCAGCTGCTTTAGTCAGTCGTTCCCTTCTTTACATGAGATTTTTTTTAAACCCTTGGAAATGGATGCGTCTTATCGTGAGAGTTTCTTATATCTTTTCTTTTGTGAGCCAATATTTTATCGAGATATTTTTTTTTGGATCTATTTCCTGAAAAAGAAAAAATCTTACTGCATCGAGAATTTGAAATATTTGGAGTCCTTTTTTTCGAAATTTTCAGAAAAACTTGGCACTCAAAATTATGAGATTTTTTTGAGAAAAATAAAAGATTTCATGGGGTTAATAAAACCAAAAAAGAAAAATGGGTTACCTGATATTGTTCAAAAAACCTGCAGTTTGTATGGCGAAATGAAGTGCATTGATTATGCAATTAATGATTTTTCAGATAAGGGGAATTTAAATATTGCTAAATTTGAGATTCCTGATGAGAGCAATAGTAATAAAGGAAAAATGTGTGATGTAAGACTGTATTCTTCTGATAACAAAGGCATACATTTTTTCGAGAGTAAATATAAAATTCCTGGATATGGAGTTGAAGATTCAAAGTCAGTCTTAAATGACTATTTAATGAACTATATTCCATTGTTCTCAGCGTACTGTACTTTGTTTTTCCCAGAACTTGATTTTATTCATTTGTTCCCTAGGCTAATATTTAGCCATGAGCAATCTTATGGTCGCGCGTCTGATCTTGTCGAAGCTATGTTAGCTAAAGGATTTAATGTTTTTTATAAAAAGGATGATTTGAAAATTATTGATGTTGAACGTAATTTGTTAATTGAAATTCTTTCGTATTTTTATGATGATGAATTTTCAATTGAAAATGCTCATCCGTTGCCAGCTAAACAAGAAGTTATATCTGGGAAAATGCAGTTAGTAGATATTCTTTTAAATAAAAAATTTATCCCAAATACAATTAAAAATAGTTTTGAACAATTCAAATATGAAATCAAAAGGGCGAAGGAAAGTAATCTTTTAATTGGTGGGTTTACTCTATGTTGGACCTTGTCGATTCCATATGGATTAATTGATTGGCCCTTTTTTGAGGACAGCTCGACAAGCGTTGCTCTTGATACAAATATTAAGGAAAGGATTTTGAGTGTTTTTAAAGATATTCTGAATTCGGGTGAATTTCCTGAGTTAAAAGATCAAGATGTGCGCGTAGTATTTTTATAAAGCGGCATGCGATGGATACGCATATGAATATTCCTAAAGCACAAGTAGCAAAAAAAGCTCAAGGTGCTGATCCAAAAGGTGACAGGCCAGTTGGTGAAATAAGCTAGGATGATTCCTATCCAGACGGTCAGGATTCCAATGAAAAGGGATAAGCCCATGCCGCTCCAAAAGAAGTGGGTGCAGGAGAGGGCGCTTGCAGCGGGGCCCACCAGCAGAGTGAAGACCAAAAGTATGCCTACTACCTGGCTTGCTTCCGCAATGGCAATGGCAACTAGCATTAAAAACAGGATGGAGATCAGCCGGAGCGATATCCCCTTTGCTTCAGCAAGTTCAGGTTCCAGGCTCGTAAATAGCAGCCTCTTTCCTATGATGGCTATGCCTGCCAGGCTGATGATGAAGTAAACAATCATTGTCCGGATGAGTTTTTCCGAGACCCCAAGCAGATCCCCGAATAAAATCGTCATCGCTTGCCCTGCATAATTGGTGTAAAAGTGGAGGAAAAGAATTCCTAAACCCAGGGAAAAGGCGAGCATGATCCCAATCGCTACATCGCTTTTGGAGGCCCTCTCTCCCATCACCCCCATCCCAATAGCTGCAAGAAGGGTCAATACGAGCTGGCCTGTGGGGGGGCTTAAGCCGACAAGACCTGCACCGGCAGCTCCTGCAAAAGCAATATGGCTTAACGCATGGCCTGCAAAATTTTGGCTGCGCAAAACGATGAAGTATCCGATAATTGCGGAGACAACAGCTGCCAATGTCCCTGCCATAAACGCATTCCGCATGAAATCATAGGCAAACATCTCTTGGAAGGCTTTAATGAGTTCTATCATGAATGCTCATCCCTGAATTTTTTTGTAAGACCCAGACATTTCCATCCGATTTTATCACTTCGATCGGTGTGTCATAAAGAGCGCTTAGCGTTTTGTTATTGACGATCTCATCCACAGAGCCTATCGCAGCTTTGCCATGCGCCAAATAGATGATATGGTCGATTGTGCCGATTAGAGGATTGATATTGTGGGAGGTAAGCAGTATGGTGATGTTCAACTCTTTTTGAATCGAGCGCACCAGACTGACAATTTTTTCGTTTTGTCCAGGGTCAAGGCTGCTCAGCGGTTCATCGAGCAAAAGGATCTTGGGCTGGCCGAGCAGAGATTGGGCCAGGGCTAGCCGCTGTCTTTCACCCCCGGAATACTGCGTTACAGGACGGTCGACATACTCCTCCAAGCCTACGAGAGCAATCACCCTTTCTATCTGCATGCGCTGCGGTTTTGTCAGGAAGGGCATCCCCCAACCCGTCCCATTCAATGCAGCAGCGAGGTAGGAGCGTCCTGTGAGGGGAAACGCCTGAGATTCATGCTGCGCCTGCGCCATATAGCCTATGCAGGGATGGCCTCTCTGGGCAGGTTTTTCACAGACAAGGATATGGCCACTGATCGGCTTCACCAGACCTAATATAGCCCGTAAAAAAGTGCTTTTCCCTGCGCCGTTAGGCCCAAGAATTCCGATGAACTGGCCATGATTTATAGTTGCGCTAAAATTTTTTAGGATCGCCTTGTTTTCAAAAGCGATGGTGAGATCTTGAAATTCTAATGCTGTCAAGTGGCGAACCTATAAAAAATCAAGTTTGTTGCAGGGCTTTTTGCAGTGCATTCAGTTGGGATAGCATCCAGCCTATGAACGTCTGTTTGGGCGGCTGCGTTTCAGTCACTCCCATTGCCGGTATGCCCGCTTTTTTAGCAGTATTCAGCATGCGTTCTGTGAGAGGGTTTGTGACCTGGTTGTTATAGATCAGTACTTTGACCTCATGGTTGTTCAGCTTGTCCATAAAATCCCTCGTATCGCTTGCTGTGGGCTCTGTATCGTTCATGACGCTCAGTTGGAATTTTTTCCCGTAGATGATCAGGCCAAGGGCCTCTGCCATATAGTTGAAAACAGGCTCTGTCGCAATGATGGGTGTACCCTGAAACTGCTCCCTGATCTCTGCAATCTTGTTCTCCAGCTCTTCATAGTTTTCCCTAAATTTTGAGAGCTTCCCCTCGAAATACTCCTCATGTTCGGGATCTAGCTGGACAAGTTCCGAGACGAGCTTTTTGGTGTAGGCAGGCATGGCATCTGGATCGTACCAGATATGAGGGTTATCGCCTGTGTTTTTACCAATTAAGTCAGCTACGATGAGTATTGTCTTGGTATGGTTTTTATTTGCATTGATGAGATTTACCATCCAGGGGTCATAGTTGATTCCATTGTAAATGATGAGCTGAGCATTGGCTATCGCTTTTGCGGTAGAGGTGTTGCTGCTGAAGAGGTGGGGATCCTGATTGGGATTTTTCATGATGCTGGTCACAGAGACATAAGGGCCGCCTATCTCTTTGGCAAGATCCCCGTAAAAATTTTCTGCAGCGACGACTTTGATCTGTTCTGCAGATAAAAGAGAGCTGGTTACTAAGAGAAATAGGGTAAAGATATTCTTGCGCATAGCTTTGTTATAGTTGGTTGGTTAAACTAGGAATTAACCCTTTTTTCAAAATTAGTCCATAAGATAAGTATGTACCTTACTACTGTGATCAACTACTGCACCAACGATTATCGGTATCTAGCCAAGTGCATCCAGGAGGCCAGCATTTTTTCTCAAAAGATTGTTCTCCCTGTCTGCGACCATTTTTTTGATGGAAAAAAAGAGGACAGGGATCTGCTTAACCTCAGCTATGCAGGGCACACCCACTGCCAGTTTGTGGAGTTTGCCTATCATCCTAGCGAGCTCTATAGCCCCTTTATCCTGAGAAAGCCAGCAGATCTGGATTGGAAGATGTTCTGGTATTCCACGGCACGGTATGTCTCTTTCTTCTTTCTTCCGCCTGAGACAGAGTATGTTCTTTTTTTAGATGTGGATGAGATTGTTGAAGGTCAAAAATTTGCCGCCTGGCTCTCTACGAAAGAGTACTTGCAGCATGATGCCTTCCGTTTTGACTCCTACTACTATTTCCGCGAAGCAAAATACCGCGCCAGGGAGTATCACCATCTCGCCCTTTTGATAAAAAAAGAGCTTCTTACCCCTTCCCTGATCCTCAATCCTGATGACCGTTATGGCATGCTTGCGCGGGCTTCTGGAAAAAAAAGGGAGGAGGTACGCAGCCTGGATAATAAGCCTATGATTCACCACTATTCCGGCGTAAAGACAAAAGAGGAGTGGGTGAAAAAAGCCGATTGCTCGGGCCATGATTGGGAAAAAGAGTGGAAGATCCATATCGACGAGGAGTTCAAACGCCCGTTTAATGGCAAGGATTTTACCTTTGACTGTACCTATGAAACCGTGGAACCTTTCTTCGACCCTCTTGCTGTTACAGTAAATGGGGCCCCTGCACAAAACGGGCCCTTTCCCCATGTCTGCAAAGTGGACAAAAGGGAGATTTTTCAAAGGGATCTGCAATTTCAGTTTGGTGTCTAATGGACTATTCTTTTACCGATTCGCACGCCCATTTGACCTCCTCTTCTATCCTTGATCCGGATGGGATGGTGGAGAGGGCCAAGGCAAGCCGCGTACAAACGATCATCAATATCTGCACGGATAGGGAGAGTTTGGAAAAGGGGCTCCTTCTTGCTCAGAGGCATAAGGGGATTTATAATGCAGCAGCTACAACTCCGCATGAGGTGGCCAAAGAGGGGGAGGAGCTCTTTCCTTTCTTTGCTGAGCATGCCAGAAAAGGAGACCTTGTAGCCATTGGCGAAACGGGGCTGGACTACTACTATGCTCACTCTCCCAAAGAGGTGCAAAGGGAGTTTCTCAGCAGGTATTTGCAGCTCGCCCTTGCTTGCAAACTGCCAGTTATTTTCCATTGCAGGGATGCTTTCCAAGATCTTTTTGCCCTATGCGATAGCGAATACAAGGGGAAGCCAGCTCTTCTTCACTGTTTTACAGGGACGATGAAAGAGGCGGAAGGGGTGCTGGAAAGGGGATGGTACCTCTCTTTCAGCGGCATTATCACTTTTAAAAAGTCGCAAGAACTTAGGGAAGTGGTGAGAAATACCCCGCTAGACAGGCTCTTGATCGAAACCGACACCCCTTTTCTTGCTCCGCAGAGCAAGAGAGGTAAGGTAAATGAGCCTTCCTACCTTCCTGAGATTGCAGAACTGATAGCAAGGGAGAAGGGTCTAGAGATAGCTGCAGTTGCCCGTGCAGCAACACATAACATCCATTATCTTTTTTCTCTTTCGCATTAACAAGCAAGGACAGTATATATTCCTTTAAAAGAGTGCGATTTCCATGAGTGGAAAAACTGAAGCTATTGTTCCAAGAGCCTTTATCTTTCGTCGTTTGCACTCCCTTCTAGGCCTATGGCTTGTGATCTATCTCGTCGAACATCTGCTGGTCAACTCCCAGGCAGCCCTGTGGATCGGAGATGATGGGGCAGGTTTTGTGCGGCTGGTCAACTTGATCCAGGGCATTCCCTATTTGCAGGTAGTGGAGATCATCCTTTTAGGAGTGCCTATTGCGGTGCATGGAGTGTGGGGGGTAAAGTACCTGCTCACTTCCAAGGCAAATTCGCGTTCGGGCGATGGATCGAGGCCAGCGCTTCCTGAGTATGGGAGAAACCGCGCCTATACCTGGCAGAGGATCTCCTCTTGGGTTCTTCTTGTTGGCATTATTTTGCATGTCGCGCAGATGCGTTTTTGGGATGAGCCGATAAAAGTGATGCGCAATAACCAGCGGGGCTATGCGGTGAAGCTGAACTTTGATGAGGGGCTCTACACACTCGCTGCAAGGCTGGGGGTGCTATTGTTAAACCAACAGGAGATTGCTGTTTTGCAGCAGCAGATCACCAAAGACAAAGAGGCCTCCTTTTTTGATTCTGGCTCCTCTGCCTCTCAAAGCGTGCCCTATGACCCGCAAAGGGATGCCTTGAAAAGCTCTGCTATGGCTGATGAGGAGGAGGCGAGATGGATTTTGGCGCTAGGGAAGATGCGTTTGAAGGATACGCAAGTAGTTGCGGTTGCTAAGAGTCCAGGGGCTGCTATTTTGCTCACGACAAGAGATACCTTCAAAAACCCTATCATGGGTATTTTCTACACCGTCTTTGTGCTGGCGGCAGGATTTCATGCTTTTAACGGCCTCTGGATTTTTTTGAATACCTGGGGGGCGATTTTGAGCCTGCGTTCGCAAAAATCGATAGTCAATGTCTGCTGGATGGCCATGGCAGTCCTTGTGTTCTTCGGCCTGGCTGCGATCTGGGGCTCTTACTGGATCAATTTGCGGAATTAAAATGGAAAAACCAGATCGAAAGGTCATTGTCGTAGGAGGGGGGCTTGCAGGATTGTCTGCTGCGATGAAGCTCGCTGAAAATGGGTGTAAAGTCCTTCTAATTTCTGTGACGAAAGTGCGCAGGTCGCATTCGGTTTGCGCGCAGGGCGGGATCAACATTGCAGTCGATTTAAAGGGAGAGGATGATTCTCCTTATATCCACGCCTATGACACGATCAAGGGGGGGGATTTTTTGGCCAACCAGCCTCCGGTCTTGGAGATGTGCCTGGCTGCGCCTGCCATACTCCGTATGATGGACCGAATGGGGTGTCCTTTCAACCGCACTCCTGAAGGGGATATCGACTTTCGCAGGTTTGGAGGCACCCTCTACCATCGAACCGCTTTTTGCGGCGCTTCTACGGGCCAGCAGCTCCTCTATTCGCTGGATGAGCAGGTGCGCAGGTATGAGGCTAAGGGGATGGTAGAGAAGTATGAGAACCATGAGTTTCTCCGTCTGGTGATTGATGATGAGGGGAGGGCGAGGGGAATCGTCCTGCATGATTTATACAATTTAAAGCTCCAGGTGTTGAAGGCCGATGCAGTGGTCATTGCAACGGGGGGGCTTGGCTTTATGTATAAGATGTCTACCAACTCCACCTTTTGCACGGGAGCTGCGAACGGCAGGCTCTACATGCAGGGGATGAAGTATGCCAATGGCGAGTTTATCCAGATCCATCCTACGGCAATACCTGGTGCGGACAAGATGCGTCTGATCTCTGAGTCTTCCAGAGGCGAGGGGGGGAGGATCTGGGTGTATGGCGATTCATCGAAAAAGATCGAATTTCCGGATGGTTCGGTCCATCCCTGCGGGACTACGGGAGAGCCCTGGTATTTTCTCGAAGAGATGTACCCTGCGTTTGGCAATCTTGTTCCGAGGGATATCGGCTCCAGGGAGGTGCTGCGCGTGTGCGAGCTTGGGCTTGGGATTGAGGGAGAGATGCAGGTCTATCTCGATGTCTCCCATCTTTCCAAGGAGAGCCAGCATAAGTTGGAGGCGGTGTTAGAGATCTACCAGAAGTTTATGGGGACCGATCCGCGCAAGATGCCGATGAAGATTTTTCCGGCAGTCCACTACACGATGGGAGGAGGCTGGGTCGATTGGCCTTCTGCGGATGATCCGGATAGGGCTAAGCGTTTCCGGCAGATGACTAACATTCCTGGCTGTTTCAATGTGGGTGAATCTGACTACCAGTATCATGGGGCAAACCGCTTGGGGGCAAACTCGCTCCTCTCTTGCATCTTTGGCGGTCTGGTCGTAGGTGTTGAAGTGCCGAAATACCTGGCCTCTCTTGATAAGAGTTATGCTGACTTTCCAGAGGGCCTCTTTGCGGATGAGATGCAGAAAGAGCTAGAGATCCAGACCCATTTGCTGACCAAGGATGGGACGGAGAATGTGCACGAGTTGCACAATGAGCTAGCGGAGTGGCTGGTGAAGTATGTCTCTGTAAAAAGAAATAATAAGGATCTTGCACGGACTCTGGAGAAGATTAAGGAGATCCGGCGTAGGTATGAGGATATTGTCCTTGGCGACCATGGAAAAACCCTCAACCAGACCTATGTGTTTGCCCACCAGTTCAGGTCGATGATCGAGCTTGCCCTTGTGATCACCAAAGGAGCGCTTCTTCGGAATGAATTCAGGGGGGCGCATTTCAAGCCGGAGTTTCCGCAAAGGGATGATGAACACTTTCTGAAGACGACGATTGCAACCTATGATCCCGATCTAGATGAACCTGTGATCACCTATGAACCTGTCGATATGCGCCACCTGGATCCGATCAAGCGCGATTACACCCAGGCAAAAAAGGTGAAGCCGAGCTTGCAAAACATCCCGCCGAACATCCAGCTTCCCTTGTAGGGATCGGTCTAAGTATTGAGTGTACGTAGTCCTGAAACCGAGAAAGCTGTTGTGCGTGCTTGTGTAAAATCATAAGGTATGATTAAGATTGGGTAAATATTTCTCTCTGCTGAAAGGGAGACCCTAGCACATTCATGCCCTTCAACTCATATTGTAAAAAAAAGGGATCGTAGGCTGAAGCTGGGCGGGAGTAGGCTTAACTGCCTCAAACTGCCCCCTTCGGGGATGAGCCCACCTTGACAGACAAGGTTGATAGCGCAAGTTGCAGGACCCTTCAGCGGAGCTTTTTTTCACAGAACAACTGTCGATTTTCTATGCGGCTGTTGCTGGATCAAACGCCCCTCTTCCCAAGAGAAGGGAGCCACCCTAAAACGGCTGGCGAGCTCTCTTTTAACCCCTGCTGTAAACTCCTCTTTATCCACGAGATGATCTTTTAATTTGCATAGGAATTCCCTATGTCCTCGATCTTCCCTGTAGCTCGGGATTTTTTTTGGCTGAAGCAAAAGATCCATGTTTTCAGGATGGTAGTCCCAAAGGAAAGAGGTGTGGAGAAGCCAGCGCTCCTTTTTGATGTATTGGGCATTGCCGCCGCACTTATGGCGGCCGATCGCAAAGTCATTTTCCCTCAGTTGAAAACCTTGAATAGGGAGAGCTTGTTGATAAAAGTTTTCCGACCAGGAGAGGATCGGTTCGGGGAAGTGGGGGATAGGAAGGGCTTCTTTGGAAAAGATGAAAGTGACAAAGAGAGTGTCGCTGCCCACAACCACGCAGCCTCCGCCGCTGAAGCGCCGGATCACAGGGATGTTTTTTAAGGCGGCGTCCGGCCTTATGAGCTCTTCCGGTTTTGAAGAGATACCCATGACAATCGAGGGAGCGGAGCCTACATTGATCAGGCAAAAGTTGCGATCGTCCAGCCTGAGGAGCGCCTCTTCGAGTTGGAGCTGTTCCAGGATGGGTGTGTGGCTTAGCTCAAGGAGGTGGAGATGCATGTTCAATAGGTATGGGTGATGTCCAGCAGGTCTTCTACTGGAACGATTTTATATTGTGGACCCTGAGGGGTGGAGATGCGAAAGAGCATCAGTGTGCCATGTTCCATGAGAGAGATGTCGAGGATATTGGAGATCGCGCTGCTTTTGCTGATATGGAAGTAGATTTTGGAAGGGGAGATCTCTTTACGAAGCGTCTCAAAGGCCTTGAGGAAATCCCCTGCCCGCTCTTTCGGGTCGATCATCATGATGCTCTTCACACTTCCTTCCGATACGGCAGCGAGAGACTGTTTTTTTACTTTGGGCTCCTCTTCCGCAGCACAGAGGAGGGAAAAACCCATGCAGCAGGAAAAGAATACTATCGCTAATTTCATACTAAGAGCTCCTTTTAGGGACAGAAATGATCTGGCTCGTTTTTTCTATTTTTTTCAACGCATGGCTTGCGATCTCCAGCATCCGGTCGAATTCTGCTTCGCTGCCCCGCTTTCCTTTTTCATCATAGGTAGTGACTGCAATGGAAATGCTGAGGGTTAGAGTTCCTTTGCTGGTTTTCAATGTGCGTTCGCGCACTTTTTTCCTGATTTTTTCTGCGGTCTCTTCAGCTGTTTCAAGGGTTGTATTGGGCATGATGAGGATGAAGGTTCCCTCTTTGGAAGGGATGAGGATATCCTTAGGAGAGATAAGGGGCATAAGCAGCTCAGAAAAGATGAGAAGAAGCTTATCCATGCCCCTCGTGCCGAACCTCTCTGTCAGCTCATGAAAGGAGTCGAGGCGGATCAGGGAGATCGTAAAAGGGTTTTTCTCCCGTTTGGCTTTGGCGAGCGCTCTTATTGCTTTATCGCTCAGCAGAAACTTGCTAGAGAGCACCGTTTGCGGCAGATTTTGGCGGTAGGTTTTTAGCTCTTCGGATATCTCTGCAATTTTCCTTTGCTGCTCATTGGCTTTCAGGGAGTTGGCGATGCGAGTATAGAGCTCTGCCTCATCCAGGGGATCTTGCAAAAAATCGGTGGCTCCCGCCTTCATGGCCCTGCTGCGGAAGGCTTTTTTGAGATTATCAGTTACGACAACGATGGGTATCCAGTGAGGGCTGACTGCTTTTTTCAGTTTCATGAGAAGGGGAAAGAGGTTGACCTCCTTCAAACTGGCATCCACAATGATGAAATCGATCGTAGAATTTTGGATCCGGTCAAGGGCTGTTTTTTCTGTTTTTTCCTGAATGATATGGAACTGATCCTGTAGATGTCTTTTCAGCCAGACGCCTGTAATGATCCGGTCGGTGAGGATGAAGAGGATAGGTTTTGATGTTGCTTTGGCCATAAAAATAGTTATACATCTTTTTGCAAATTTGTTCGCTTTTGTTTTTCTAGGGCGACCATGAGGATAGAGATATCGCCAAACGAGACTCCTGCAATGCGCGATGCGATGCCTAAATTTTCAGGGAGGTAGCGCATGAGTTTATCCTGGGCCTCTTTTTTTAGCCCTTTTACAGAGCCATACGCAAATCCTTTGGGGATCATAATGTCGTCGAGGTGTTCCATTTTGGCAACCTCTTTCTGCTGTCTTTGGATGTAGCCTGCATACTTCAGCTCCAGTTCGATCTGCCTGTTGATATCCTCTCCATAATCCCTCATCTCATTGGGGTATTTCCCTACGAGTTCTTGATAGGTGGATTCGGGCCTGCAGAGGAGCTGGGAGAGGGAGGGATTTTTATCTTCATGCTGCACAAATGTTTTCGCCAGGCGAACTGTCTCTTCGGCGATGGCCCTTTTCTTTTCACAAAGACGCTCATATTGCTCTGAGGTGATGAGGCCGAGCAGGTGGCCGTAATGCCTCAGCCGCAGGTCAGCATTATCATGCCGCAGCAGCAGGCGGTGTTCAGCTCTGGAGGTGAACATGCGGTAGGGTTCGGTGTGCTCTTTGGTGATGAGGTCGTCGATCATGACGGCGATGTAGGCTTCGCTCCGTTTCAACACAAGCTCCTCTTGGCCAAGAGCTTTAGAGGCTGCGTTGATGCCTGCAATTAGACCCTGCGCGGCTGCTTCCTCATAGCCTGTCGTCCCGTTGATCTGTCCTGCGAGATAGAGTCCTGGAACCAGTTTCGTTTCGAGAGTAGCGTAGATCTGCCCTGCGGTTACGTAGTCATATTCGATGGCATAGGCTGCGCGCATGATTTCAGCCTTCTCCATGCCGGGTATGCTGTGAACCATTTCGAGCTGCACCTCGTAGGGGAGGCCGGTAGAGATCCCATTCACATAGATCTCATCCGTATGCAGGCCTTCAGGCTCGAGGAAGAGCTGATGGCGTTCTTTATCGGCAAAGCGGGTGATCTTATCTTCGATGGAGGGGCAGTATCTGGGGCCTACTCCCTGGATGCGGCCGCAGTACATGGGGGAGCGGTGGACATTTTTTTGGATGATCTCTTTTGTCTTTTCGCTGGTGTAGGCGATGTGGCAGGGCATTTGAGGCATTCGGGGAGCGATCTCATCGAAGGAAAAATGGACATCGGAATCGCCATGCTGCACTTCCATCTGGGAAAAATCGATCGAGCGGCGGTTCAGCCTGGGCGGCGTGCCTGTCTTTAGCCTTCCCAGTTTAAATCCCAGGGTGGCAAGGGAGAGAGAGAGACCCTGGGCTGCTGTTTCGCCTCCTCTTCCCCCTGAAAGGTTGGCTTCTCCTATGTGGATCAGCCCTTTGAGGAAGGTTCCAGACGAGATGATCACTGTTTTGCTGGGGTAGAAGATCCCCTCTGCGGTGTAAACGCCTATAATCTTGCCGTTTTCGACCGCAAGGGATTCGATCGTACCCTGCTTAATATCCAAATAGGGGGTCTGTTCCAGAGCATGCTTCATGGCGGTCTGGTAGGCTAGCTTATCTGCTTGGGATCTAGGGGACTGGACGGCGGGGCCTTTAGAGGCGTTGAGCATGCGGAACTGGATGCTGTTGCGGTCGGCGATCTTGCCCATGAGGCCGCCGAGGGCGTCGATCTCGCGGACAATATGGCCTTTAGCTGTTCCCCCAATGGAGGGGTTGCAGCTCATTTTGCCAATAGTGTCTAGGTTCATTGTCAAAAAGAGGGTCGTAGCCTGCCTGCGGGAAGCTGCATGAGCAGCTTCACAGCCTGCATGACCTGCTCCTATGACAATGACATCATAGGTATGAGGGTATTTCCACATAAACAGAGATCCCTAGACAGCCAAAGGCCGTCTAGTAGTATACTGCCCCCGCTTAATTTGTGTGAATTTGGACTGGCTCCGACTTTGCCAAATGACCTCTTTTCGTCGCCCTTCCTTACCAGGAATGGTGCTCCTCATGCGAAGCCCTTTGGCTTTGTCTCGCAGAGCCCAAATTTCACAAAACCTAACCGGTCGCAGTATAGATTATTTTTTCTTATGACGATCGCGGCGTCTGCGTTTTTTACGCTTGTGCCGTGCGATTTTAGCTCTTCGCTTTTTTTTGACAGAAGACATAGTGCAACCAACTGTAAAATCTGGGTCACATGATACGGAACGCCGTCTAAAAAGTAAAGAGGCAGTTGTTAAAGAAAAAAATTCACACCCTCAAGTGAGGGGGAGAGGAGCGCTCCCCTCTCTCTCGCTCATTTTCCATTGGATTAGGGGGTAAAAGCGTCAAAGGCGGCGCTGTTGTCAGGCTCTCTCTCTCCTTTTTTGGGGGAGTAGTTCCTGAACTGGGCGAACTCTTTGCGGAAGAGAAGATCGACGGTTCCGATGGCCCCATGCCTGTTTTTGGCTACGATGAGCTCTGCCATGCCTGGTTTGTCATGGGGGTCATAATACTCCCTGCGCAAGAGGAACATCACCAGATCCGAGTCCTGCTCCAAACTATTGTGGACGATGAAATCATTAGCTACAAAGTTGTGCACGCCGGGAACCGTTGCATCGTAGACATCTTCTTCGCCGAGTTCCGTGATTGTGTCAATTTCATCCCAGTAAACATCCGATTGTGCCAATTGAAGCAAAGAAGGATCCTTAATGACTTCGTAAATGGCAATCATGCGTTTGCGTGAGATACCAGCTTTAAATAAAGAGGAACCGCAATAGGACATGTTCAATCCTAAGGATAGATCCCTCCAACTCAAGCCAGCCTGGTCTTTTGCGGGTTGAATAAAAAGTTTCCAAGCTTCTCTGGGGATAATGTCATTGTTTGGATTTGCTTCAATGTTCTCTAGATCTTTCAATAAAAGCGGGATTTTATCCCCTCTTGTTCCCGCGCATCCCACTTTAGAAAGAAAACTCATTTGATTGGGTTTTCCTTCGACATGGACATGGTACATGGGTCGATAGGGTTTTTTGTAATCAGAGATCCGAAGCGAGCTTTGGATATCTAAGCTTAAAAGAAGATGTTGTACTTGAGAGGCCAACTGTTTGCTTGAAGAGGCATAATAAATAGAGCCGCTGGGTTTTCTGCCGCGGATGTTTTTATGGCTGATGTTTCCGTCCGTTGCCCAAAGATTGTGTAAAAAAAAGGTGCGATCTTCTGTGGAAGCCGTAAAAACCGCAGAAGGTAGGCGTTTTTCATAGGAGCGGCAGCGTTCGATGCCCAGGTTTGCAAACCAAGTGGTGATAGGATGATGGGTTTTATGGGTCAAGCGATAGGGAGAGGGCAGATAAAGATGATACCAATTTTTCTGTGCCACAAGGCGCGGTTGGATGCCAAATAATTGGGATGCTGCATCTGATACTAGGTCGAGGTTTTTTCGATCTGCGCTGGTGTAATGGTAGGGCTGATTGGGTAAAATACAACCATCTCCCAGCAGATGGCCGAGAAGAGAAAGTTCAGGTTTGGAAATGGCAGAATTTTGCATTGTATTGACACTGCGCGGCAATCCAATCCGGTCACCAATTTTTAATTGTTCGAGAGCTGTCCAGCCTTCAAGTTTAAGAAAGGGATGGTTTCCGCTTGCTTTAATGGTCCGACCGCTTTTTGTTTTCAATTCGTAGACTTTTTTACGGCCCGAATAGAAGGCTTTCGTCAGGGAGTGGATGCCTATTTTGAGATGATTATCTACAGCCAGGACTTTGATAGGGGTTTGGATGTTGCGGTCTGCCAGTTCTTTAATTGTGTAGAGGTGGCCGGTAGCAGCATCTTTGATTTGCGTATCTCCTGTCAAACAACCCGATTCGCGTAGGTCGCTCATCATGGGGCGATGGTTCTCTCTCTCTTCGACCTTCCTGGATAGCTGGGAGAGGCAGAGTATGGGGATATTTAGTTCTCTAGCGAGGTTTTTCAGGAGGCGTGAGATCTCTGAAATCTCGATCTGTCTGCTCTCGGATGATCTCATGTTGCCTGATCCCGAGATGAGCTGGAGGTAGTCGATCATCAGAAATCCGATATTGCGAGACTCTTTCATCCGCCTTGCGCGCGACCTAAGGTCTGTGATTTTAAGGCCAGGCTGATCGTCTATAATCAGCAGATCTTTTTGCATCATGCTGACAGAGCTGACAACTCTCTGGTATTCAACTCCGTTCAAAGATCCGGTGATGATTTTTTCCGATTCGACCTCTGACTGCGAGCAGATGATCCTGTGCAGGAGCTGCATCGCGCTCATCTCTAGGGAGAAGATCCCGACAGGTATATGGTTCTTAAAACAGATGTTTTCCGCTAGGTTTAGAGCTAGGGCCGTTTTACCCATTGCGGGTCTGGCTGCCAGGATCATCAGGTTAGAGGCTCCCAGACCATTGATCATTTTATCGAGGTCGATAAAGCGGGTAGGAATACCGGTAATTTTGGGATCGTTAGGTCCCATTTCGCGGTATTTTTGCTGCTTTTGCTCCAGCTCTTTTAGATAAGGAATTTTCGACTCCGCCTTCACTCCGGAGATGAGGTCTTTGATGGTGGTTTCTGTGCCGTTGTTCGCAGACTGGGAGATCTGGAAGAATTTGGCTTGGGCTTCATCGAGAAGGGTGGCTGCATCCTGCGACTCTTCGAGGGCCTGTTTTTCAATCGTTTCAGCAGCCTGGATCATGCGGCGCAGGATTGCTTTTTCTTTGACCAGCTTGACATACTCTTCGATGAAAGCAGAGGTGCCTGCATATTGGGCAAGAGTTGCAAGGTAGGGAATGCCGCCCACCTCTTCAAGCACATTTGTCTTTTTGAGGTCTTCTCCGATCAGGTGGATGTCTGCTGGTTTGTCCTTTTTATGGGCCGCTTTGAGGGAGCGGAAGATCGTCTGGTGTTCGGTGTAGTAGAAATCGGGTTCATCTAATGAATCTGCTGCGATGTTCAGGCTATTGATGCTGGTCAGCATGCAGCCTAAGACCATCATTTCTGATTCTTTTGAGTTGGGGGCGACCTTGATTTTGATCTCTTTTCTGACCATATCCCTGCCTTCTTTTTTTCCAAGAATAGCAGATTGCTATTTTTATACCGCTACAGTTTGCGATGCGCAGTTTTTCCTCTGCTTTTGAATTACGTTCGGTATACACAAACAGGCAGAGGTCTGATCTTCTTCAAACTAGGAAATGACACAATTTAATTCGGGCGATGTTGGAGTATAAGGATTGCTTTTTTCCCCTTCGATAACGCTAAGAGGGATTTCTTCCAAAGGTGGAATGTCTGCTGGCAATGCAGGCAAGCCCAAATGTGTTGCAAGAATGGCATTAAGTTTAGTGATCAGCTTTCTATAATCTTCTGCGTAAAGGCTGCTGGTGAGGTCCATTTGGATTGCAAACCCGCCCACCTGTGAGCCAAGTTTTTTCGTGCTATAATAACCTGCAGCGACCCGCAGTCTCTCGTTGTTTATTGATTGTGCATGCACAAGCTTTTTCTGCATGGCAGCTACACATTCAGAATTAGGCCGTACATTCCAAGCTTTGCAAACATTTTTAGAAGTAAATACACTTCTAACATCTAAGAAAGTATGAATTGGGTTTTGTAAGTTTTTTCCTAGTGCTAATTTGCTGGTATCTGATTGCATGGTAATCGATGACATTTTTTAACCTATTTATTTTTTTAGAAAAAAAATAGCAAATTCACGATTTCAATCAAATTATTAAAGTTACAAAATAACGGGTAGTCCGCAACAAGTAAGGCTGAGAGAATGCGCAACGCAGGGTATCGAGATGCAAAGAATCCGACGAGTTCATAGCCAAGTGGCTATGAACGAGGAGGATGATGCAGCAGATTGGTGCCCTCCGCAAGCAGGCTCTAGCATTACAGGTTAAGGGCTACCAAATAACGCATATTTACGAAATAACACAACGAGTGGGAGGCATTGGCGGTACTCTTGGTATTTGCCGCGTTCCTGGAAAATAGGGATTATTTTTTGCTGCTTCAAAAGCGCTAGCAGGAAGGGTGTCTAAAGGTGGAAGGGTTTCTGGTAATGGGGGTAAGCCTAAATGCGTTGTACGAATCTCATTAATTCTAGGTAATGATAGCTTATAATCGTCTTCATAAAACTTTTTCGAGAATACTCTAGCTAGTTCGATGTTGCCGATACGATATTCTGTTTCCTCAAAGCGGCCCAGGTTTCTAGCGAACTTGTCCCCTTGATAATAACTCGCAGCGATTAGCATCCTTTGTATTTTTATTAATAAAATTAAGTTTTACGAATATAATCATTTTATCTATAACCAAGGGTTTAGGAAGCAACGGAACAGAAAACTCTGTTAAGGATCGCAAGTCTCTTGTTCTTAATGGCCTCATCTCGGAAATCGAATGTAGGGAACATTAAGGCTTGGCCCTATTGTCACTTGTCCTAAGAATTAGGTGTTTAGATGCCTGAACGGCCTCCTTCGTTCCGTTACCGCGAACAAGCTTATCCCGATATATCTTCCTAAAACACAGGGGGGTCTGTCCCACCATGGCTGGGGGAGGATGTCTACCACTATAGTTCCGCGTCGGGTCTATTTTATTACGTTGAAATAATCTATTTAATTATGTATAATTTTATTATTAAAATATATAATAACAAGGAATTTTATGTCTTTAGCGCTAAGTTCAACATCCTCTAATAGTAATAGGGCTGTTTCAACTCTAAATGAATCATTTTTAGAATCTGAGAGGCCAGTAATCATGGATGCACTGGATAAACATACTCCCCTATACCTAGATCTGGCTAAGCTAGTCGCAGATTACGTGGTCCATGGAAAGGCTTTTACTGCCGTAGATTGGGGAAGGGTTTTTCCGGTCAAAACAGAAGCCTTTGAAATAGATCCCAAATTCTATGAGTGGTGGTTTAGCCCTGATGCAGAAGATCCAACTCAATTAAACTGCGATACGCATTTTCTTCCTATCCTCCGCCCTGAAATTGTACAGGAAACAACAGCGCAACCTCCTCAGGCCCTGCAACATCGATTCGCACAGTGTATTGATCGTTCTGAATATAATCTTGAGGCATTGGGACGGTTTATCCAAAATCCTCAAGAAGGGCATCCTTCGCGGGTTGCTTATGATTCAAAAGCTTTTCAAAATGGAAAGACTAACATTTCAGGGCGATCGGTAGCTAGCCCATCCGAGTATCTTGTGGCGCGCAAAAAAATGTTCTTGAGAGGGCTTTCGACTGAGGAGCAGAGAAAGCGTATGAAAGAATTGAACGCAAAAACCCATGCTGGCTATGAACTATTCCCATCAGCGCTAGACTTAGCTACTGTTGCTGCTGTCATTTGTGCAGTCACTGGCGATCGCTTTCTTGGTAATTCAACTGGGGTGGAGAAGTGCTGGAGCGAAAGCCGAACCGAAGATACACTCAAAGATGGTAACAACACTCATCTAGTTACCGTAGGAGCTCAGTCTCCCTTGGTTGCTGGAGTTGTTGGAGGCCACGGCCCCTCTGGCGGCTTGAACGTCTTCAGCTACGAATATCCCGGGCCCGAAGACGATGGCACCGGCGTCGTTGGTCTGCGGAAGTTCTCAGGCCATCGGAAATTGAATACTTGACACTTGATATCAGGCCATCGAATTTTGATTTTGTCGGCACCTTGGATTTTTTCAAACGAGGTGTTTTTTCTGTATCCACTATGTCAAAAAATCGTCGGATATCCACCTTTATTTATAGTTATCTTATTATTAGATACTTATGTATTTGTGGTAATAAAAAATTAAATTTACAAATATAATTATTTCAGCTATAATAGCTTATGTGGGAAGGTCTAATCTTCTTCCCTTACAAACTATTGAGTTTTATGGAAAAAAGAGAAGAAGAGCTGGTCGCAAGCCGTCTTGCCGTCATTCAGCTTGCCCAATCGTTAGGCAGCATCAGCGAAGCCTGCCGCAGGGCAGGGATGGATCGCACCAGCTTTTACGCCTGGAAAAAACGCTATGAAGCCTTCGGCAATGAGGGGCTCAAAGATAGGCCTCCTGTACATAAATACCATCCCCAGACAACCCCTCAAGAACTGGTCAAACGCATACGATCTTGCGCCGAAAGTAACCCCGGCTGGGGAGCCTCGCGTATCTCTCGGGAGTTGAAGAGCGAAGGGGAAAAGATCAGCCCGCCTACCATCCAGAAAATCCTCAACCAAAGCGGCCTCGGAAATGTACAAGCAGGGAGAAGAGAGATCCCAGCGGGGAAGGGCGGAAGTCAAGATCCGGTCATCCAAAAGGTCGATCTCTGCTTTAAAGAGCGCTGTTTAGAGTGCGATAGGCCAGGACAACTCCTTCTTCAAGATACCCTTCTCATCGGCAATTTCAAAGACCTCGGCCCTATCTACATGCAGACGGTAATCGATCCCTACTCCTCCTATGCCTTTGCCTTTCTGCACACAGACAGGCACGCTCGATTTGCAGTGCGGATGCTGCATCAGGAGATCCTCCCCTTCTTTCAGAAAAAAGGTCTAAAAATAGAGACAATAATCACGGGACTTTCGCAAGAGTTCTGCAGCAAAAAAGAGAATCCTTTTCTCCTTTATTTAGGATTGCATGGCATCCAGCATGAAAAAAAATCTGTGAAAAGCCTGAAAAAAAATGGCTTTATCCAGCATTTTCTCAAAACAGCAAAGGAAGAATTTTTTAAACCCAGGGAAAAAAAAGGGGGGACGCTGGAAGCGCTGCAAGCTGAACTCTCCTCCTGGCTGCGCGACTACAATTTCCAACAGATAAAGAACGGAAAGAGAGGGATTTGAACCCTCGATACCCTTTGAGGGGTATGCGTCCTTAGCAGGGACGTGCCTTCGGCCACTCAGCCATCTTTCCAAGGATAAAGAAGAGTCAACTAAACCAGATGATTTTAAGGTGTTTGGCTGTTTTTGGGCAAAGGATTATTCAGAGAAGGAAAAAATCGACAAAAAATTTTATTCCACGATATAGGGCTTGTCGATCCTTTTGCCATTCAAAGCATTCCAATAGGTCGTCATCTGGGATCCATCGGGATTCTGCACCACAATGCTATAGACTGGAAGAAAGACCTCTACTTTTTTTCGTATTGCAAACTCATTTCCAAAGGCAGCCTTTGCGATCCCTTCGATCTGCGCAGAACGGTAGCGTTTTGCTACGCGGGCGGCATTCTTATTGGGTTTTGTCACAAGCCAATGGTCTAGCTTTGTTTCGGGAATGACCTGCAACTTGGGATTCTGCAAGTGCAGCCTGAAATGGTTTCCATTCTGGACGATCAGGCTTTTTTTCCGGCAGCTATCGATCCATCCATCCAACTTGTCATTTTCTACATTTAAGAGCTTCGTCAGCCCCTCGCGGTCTAAAATGCCTCCGCGCGTAGCCAAGGCATTGATGACCTTAAAATCATTCTTATCTGCGCCATAATTGATGCAGTCGAGGAAGCCATGGGTTTTCTCCCAGGTGCTGGTATTGATGACCATCTCTCCATCGACCATGCTCCAGAGGATGATCCCCTCGCCTGTGCGGTCGTGGCCGCGGGTATACTTAACCTCCATCAAGAGGTAGGGATAGAACTTGAGCATAGGCTCGAGAAAGGTATGCTCGCTATCCGTTAAGAGTTCACGTCTATGCATATCCATGATGTGTTCTGCGCTATGCCGGACTTCCAAAGTCTGGATCTTGCCCATATTCATCATATCCTGGTAATACCCCTTGAGTTCGGGATAATTTGCCCAGAGCCAGTAACAGCTGAAAGCAGATCCTACAAGGATACAAAAGATAGTCACATAGCGCATACACAACCTTCTAGTCTTTCATCGACAACAGGAATTCGGCATTGCTGGCTGTTTTCTTGAGCCTGCCTAGAAGCAGATTCATCGCGTCTACCGGCGTAAGGTCGGCAAGCGCCCCGCGCAGAAGGTAGATCTTTTCCAATTCATGGGGATGGTAGAGAAGCTCCTCTTTACGCGTGCCGCTCTTGATCAAGTCAATAGCAGGATAGAGCCTTCGATCGGCCAGGCGCCTATCGAGCACAAGCTCCATATTCCCTGTTCCCTTGAACTCTTCAAAAATGACCTCATCCATGCGGGAGCCGGTATCGATCATGGCAGTTGCGATGATCGTGAGAGATCCTCCATGCTCAATATTGCGGGCAGCGCCGAAGAAACGCTTCGGTTTATGCAGGGCATTCGCATCGATACCGCCAGTCAGGATTTTACCAGAATGCGGCTGCACAGTGTTGTAGGCTCTTGCAAGTCTTGTGAGGGAGTCGAGAAGGATGACGACATCATAGCCAGACTCTACTAAACGCCGCGATTTTTCAATGGCCATTTCAGCGATTTGCACGTGCCTTTCAGGCGGTTCATCAAAGGTTGAGGAGACGACCTCGCCCTTTACGGTGCGGCTCATGTCCGTTACCTCTTCCGGCCTCTCGTCGATCAGAAGTACAATGAGGTAGATTTCAGGATTGTTTTTCTCTA
>Ga0207065_1014_pt1 | contig 39350 bp, 39 predicted proteins | sample Alteio_BWMinCont_27_FD_153492 | JGI IMG/M metagenome (GOLD analysis project Ga0207065, IMG submission 153492) | Enriched cells from forest soil in Barre Woods Harvard Forest LTER site, Petersham, Massachusetts, United States -... | ecosystem: Environmental > Terrestrial > Soil > Temperate forest >...
GCGATGCGCCCCTCTTCTTTAGCCCAAAAAAGAGGCAAAGAGAGAAAAAAGAGGATCAGGAGGTAGGAGAGGTCAAAGCGCAAAAAAGAGGCCGCTCCTAAAAGAAAGTAGAGGGCATAGTAGAGGGCGCTATTTTTCAGCCAGAAAAAGCGGAAATTCCTTTTTAATGTTTCGTTGCTCTGGGCAATTCTTCCTCGATGCTGCGGTTGATCAGGCGGGCTCCGCGGTGGCTTGAAAAGTAGGAGAAGAGCCATTGTGTGATCACCAGGAACCTATTTCGAAAGTCGATCAGGTACATGATATGGACAAAACACCAGGCGAGCCAGGCGATGAAGCCGTAGAACTGGAATTTCCCAAACATCCCGATCGCTTTTGTCTTGCCGATGGTAGCCATCGTGCCTTTGTCGAGATAATTAAACCTGGGGCGCTGATTTTTAGATAGCCCTTTGAGGATGATGCTGGCCACGTACCTTCCCTGTTGGACAGCAACGGGGGCTAGGCCCGGGTGCAAGTTTCCTTTTTTGTCTTTAGATGCCGCGGCATCTCCGATTACGAATACTTCTGGATGGTCGGGGATAGAGAGATCCTGGTCTACGATGGCCCTTCCCTGGCGGTCAAGAGGGATATGCAATGTTTGTAAAAGGGAGGAGGCCTGGTTGCCCGCGGCCCAGATGATGTTGGTCGCTTCGATGAAGGTATCATCGATATAGACCCCATTCTGGGTCACATTGTTCACCCTTTTTCCAGCGATGATAGTGACGCCGAAGCGTTCGAGGTACATCTGGGCGCGCTGCGAGAGTTTTTCCGGGTAGACAGGGAGGATGTGGGGCGATCCTTCGATGAGATAGATCTTTGTGGTTTTTGTGTTGATTCTTCGGAAATTTCTCAACAGGGTCTCATGGGCGATTTCAGCAATGGCGCCTGCGAGTTCTACGCCTGTAGGCCCGCCGCCGATGATGACGAAAGTCAGGTATTTTTTTGCTTCAGATATGCTGTCACAGCGCTCTGCTTTTTCAAAAGAGAGCAGGATGCGCTCGCGGATTTTCAAGGCATCGGAAAGGGTTTTCAAGCCTGGGGCATACTGCTCCCATTCTTCTTTGCCAAAATAGGAGTGTTTTGCCCCTGCAGCTACGATCAGATAGTCATAGCCGAGCTGGTCGCCATTTCCAAGTGTCAGAAGGTGTTTTTCTTTATTGATATCTACCACAAAGCCCATCATTACCGTTATATTTTCATACGGGCTTAGGATTTCGCGGATGGGAGAGATGGTGGTTCGTCTTATCGATCAGCCAGACATCAAATTTTTTTCCGCCCAGTTTTTTTGCAGCATTGAGGCCGCCAAAACCACCGCCTATGATCACTACACGGGAACGCGACATCTGTTTTTTTCCTGGTTATGCCGCAGTATATAAAGCGGGTGCATTAAGGCAAAAACTTTTTTATCAAGGAAAAGAGTTTCTCGACTTTTTCCAAGGATTTCCTTTAATCTAAGTAGAAGTATACTGAACCTGTCGAAAGTAATGAATAAATTAGCTTGGGATTACTATCAAAAATCAGCAGGCTTCCATGATGCCATTTTTTTGCCTGATGCAAATGTGAGCTGGGAAGAGGCAAAAAAACAGGCCCCTGCCCTGTATAAAGGCTGGTATGAGCTTTGCCGGCTGAATGTGGAAGATCGCAAGGAATTTTCCTGTGAACACTGGTTTAGCGTCCTGCCCGTTGCAGCCAAGGCAAATGAGGGGCTCCTTCAATTCTTCGATGCATTGGATGATGCTGCAGTAGTCCTCGTCCAGGAGAAGCCAAAGGCCCCCTATTTTCCAGAATTTGTCTATAGCTTTAAAGACAATAGCAGTTTTTTTCGCGGAGGGGCTCCCTGCACCCATGAAGCCACCGACTACCTGAAACATAGTTTCAACGCCCTTCTGCCCAGGGATTTCCTGGCCTTTCTTCGCATCCACAACGGCTTTAAAAAATATACGGATACGGGTATCATTACAATTCAAGAGATGCCTAACAGCCGAGATCCAAAGGTAACGTGCGACAGTCTCACTGTAGATCCCAATGCGCTCATCCCTTTCTATGAAAGTTTTGGCCAGCACTCCTACCAGTGTTTTTACAGTGAATGGTACCCGACAAGCGAAATGGGGAATGTCTTTTTTTCTCTGCAGGATTTCAGCATTTCCCGTTATGCAACAGGACTGCCTCAAGAGACTCTGGCTTTTCCCACCTTTGTGGATTGGCTGGTTTTTTATCTCGAAGAGGTGGAGCTCGAGAGGCAATCTTTGAATTAAAGGGTTGTTTCCTGAGGCAAAAACAAAAGGATAAGTCGTGTACTTAGTACAGAATCTCTATGATCAGTACGGGAAATATCTCGATTTGGAACTGATAGCTGGCGAGTCGGGCATGCACAGGAGCATTAAAAAGCCTGAGGTGCATCGCCCTGGATTAAGCCTGGCGGGATATCGCAAGAGCCTGCCTACGGCCAGGATTCTCGTATTTGGAAAGGTTGAGATCTCCTATATCCGCGAGCTGGATCCTACGAGCAGGTTAGACCGCTTGAAGACAGTCTTGACTTCGGCTACGCCTGCGGTAATTATTGCTCGCTACTACCGCCCTCCGAAGGAGCTGGTGATGATTTGCCAGGAAAATGGCATTCCTCTCTTTCGGGCCAGCATGTCTGCGACCACTCTTTTGAGCAAGATCACCTTTATCCTGTTAGAGGAGTTTTCTCCCAGCGTGACTATGCATGGCACTCTTGTCGAGGTGTTTGGCGTAGGGGTGCTCATCCAGGGCGAATCTTCTGTGGGCAAGAGCGAAGCTGCCTTAGGGCTTCTCGAACGCGGGCATAGGCTGATTTCGGATGATGTTGTCAAAGTGAAAAAAAGGGAAGGGTCCTACCTGGTGGGATCTGGGCCGGAACTCACCCGCCATCTCATGGAAATACGCGGGATCGGCATCATCAATGTAGCGCATTTGTACGGGGCAGTATGCGTACGGCCGGATAAGGGGTTGGATATTGTCATTAAATTGGAAGAGTGGGATGACCGGCATTTTTACGACCGCGTGGGTTTAGAGGAGAAATTTTGTGACATCCTGGGCATCAGCATCCCTTTCCATATCCTTCCCGTAAAACCAGGGCGAGATGTGGTTCTTCTGATCGAAACCATTGCCTTGAACCATCGCTTGAAAGATATGGGTTACCACTCTGCAAAAGAATTTAATGTGAAACTGCTCGAAACCATTGCAAAAAGACAGGAGAAGAGGGTAGCTGCAAAGCGATGAAGAGACCCTCTGAGAAAGAAAAATCCATGAGAATTATCCATACGCTGAAAGTAAAAAATGATTTAGGCCTTCATACTCGTCCGGCTACTGTCATTGTCAGGATATTGCAATCCTTCAGGTCTGCGGTCTACTTCACCTATCAGCGGGAGACGGTCAATGCGAGGAGCATCATGAGCATACTCATGCTGGCTGTTGGCAAAAACTGCTCGCTCACTATAACGGTTGAAGGGGAGGACGCGGAATCGGTCTTAAAGGAGCTGGTTTCTGCCTTTGAAACTAAATTCGGAGAAAAAAAATGACAGAAATTGTCCTTAAGGGCATCTCGATCAGCAAAGGAATTGCGATAGGTTTTCCTTTTTATCTAGCTCCGCAAGACGAGATGGTGCCTGAACAGGCGATTCTTTCTATGGAAGTGGAGAGTGAAATTGCCAGGTACAGAAGCGCCCTTTTTTCGAGTAGATTAGAATTGGAGGAGCTGCAAAAAACCCTCCTGCACGAGGGGAGCGCTGATGGTGTAGCTATCCTCGATGCGCATCTGGAGATGCTCAAAGATCCTTTGATGACTACTGAAATGGAGCAGAAAATCCGTGAACGGCAGAGGAACACGGAATCTGTATTCCAAAAGACGATCTCTGAATACCAGAACCGTTTCATCAGCTTAAAAGACTCCTTTTTTCAGGAGAGGGTCAAAGATATCATCGATGTTTCGAAACGCATACTTGGCCACCTTTCTCCCCACCGTAAAATCGATCTTCAGAAACTGCCTCCTGGCTCCATCCTCTTTGTGGTGGAGTTGATCCCCTCTATGGTTGCGGAAGCAGATCCAGGGCAGGTGAGCGGTATTGTGACCCAGACAGGAGGGATCTCTTCACATGCTGCGATCATTGCGAGGGCAAAGGGCATTCCTTATATCGCAGGCATTGAAATTGAAAAGCATCGGGGCATCGCCTGCCAGGGGATGATTTTAGATGGGGATCAGGGCCTTGTCATTATCAATCCGACAGAAGAGACGCAAGAAAAATACCGGCAGATGATTCTTAAGGCGGAGGATTTTCATAAAGTTTTGGCAGGCCAATACGCGTCGAAGGCGGAGACTATCGACGGTTTTTCGATAGAACTGTTTGGCAATGTGGAGAGCGTGGAAGACATCGACCTTTTACGCAAGCAGGGAGCTGCGGGGATAGGGCTCTTTCGTTCTGAATACCTCTTTCTTGCAAAAAAGAGCTTTCCTACTGAGGAGGAGCAGTACATCGCCTACCGTAAAATAGTGGAGAAGATCCCTAAAAAGCCGGTCATTATCCGCGTCTTTGACATTGGAGGGGATAAAAAAGGAGACCTGCCTGCTTCCATGGGTTGGAAGACCCCTACCTTTTTTGCCCATGAATCGAATCCTGTACTGGGGTGTAGGGCGATCCGCTTTCTCTTGCAGTATGAAGAGCTTTTTGAGAAGCAGTTAAGAGCCCTTTTCAGGGCATCTCCTTTTGGGAATATCCAGATCCTGCTGCCGATGGTCTCGGACATTGCTGAAATCAGGGCTACGAGGAGGCTTATTGCTAAAATTCGCAACAACCTTCTCGAAGAGAAGATTCCGATCAAAAAACAGATCCCGATCGGTTGTATGATTGAAGTCCCTTCTTCTGCGATTATGTGCGATGCAGTCTGCCAGGAGGTGGATTTTCTTTCGATTGGGACGAATGACCTGATCCAGTATGTGCTTGCGGCAGACAGGTCTAACCCGACGGTCAGCAGCCTCTATTCTTCGGCCCATCCCAGCATCCTGCGCCTTTTGCATCATGTGGTATCTGTTGCAGAGAGGCGAAAAAAGGAGTTGATCCTCTGCGGGGAGATGGCTGCCGATGCCAAGTTCATTCCGCTGCTTTTGGGATTGGGTATACGCAAGTTTTCTATGGCAGCCCGCCATATCCCTGAAGTAAAGCATTTCATACGGAATATAAGGCTTATGGATGCCTGCAGCATTGCGGAGCAAGCTTTTCGCATCCTCTCCTGTGAAGATCTGCAGAAGTATCTGGATCATCTCTCAATGAGACAGTATTCCTAGCCGCTGCGTCATGTGAAGGATAGCGCCCTCTTTCACCCTTTGCACCTCTCTAGCGCCCTGGGTTACTGTTTCAAAGACATGGTCGCCCAGGTATTTGGTCGTAGCCTCTCTTCTGACTTCTGCATCAGTCAGCACTGCTGGTCTTTGCAGAGAGATCTCCACATTGCATTTCCTTAAGATAAGCGAGCGGAGATTAGGCCTATTCATCCTCATTAGGAGAAGATCATTTTGGCGCAAGGCAGCAGGATTTGCGGCAAGGCGCGTCTGCACATGCTGGTTTACAATGGCGAGATCTGCCACAGGCAAGGCTGCAATCTCTAGGTCTATTGCAGATCTTTCTTGTCCTCGAGCTGCATGACTTGCCTGGTGCTCCTGCCTGATCGTATTGAGAATGCTGTCGCTGAATGCACTTGCTGGAGCATTCTCTTTAAACCATGCGGTAGCAACTTCACCATCCACTACAGGAGGCACTCCTGGCGCGCCATTTATGAGTTCTTTAGTCGCATCGATAACAGCCCTGGGAGTATAGAGTTCGAAAAATTTTTGTAAAAGATGACGTTTCCAACCATCTACTGATCCATATCTTCGGATTCCCGTTTGGATAAAATTTTGTCCCCAGGACCAGGTAAGCATGATCGGATCGTTGAAGGTAGCGCTAGCTCCATCCATCCCTAACTCCCTGCCGCATAAACCCATATAGTAGTTAAAGGCATGGGGATTAAAACTTCCACTCATTGCACCAGGCGATTCTGTATGCATAAGCTGTAAAAATAGCCTGCTTTTCAAGCCCTGCTGTCCGCACATCACTTTTCCCTGAAGGGTAAGGCTTTGAAAATCGGAGCCTCCATTTTTCAAAAGTCCATACAATCGTTTAGTTTCCCCCATATAGAAACCGCCGCAGTGTTCCGCAGAGATCGCTAGATCCACAATAACGGAAGAGATTTTATCAGGATCTGGTTCATTCCTTAGAAAATGGACGATATGCCGCAGCAAGGTTTCCAACTTTTGGTAATAGTCCTCTTTCTCCTGAGGTGTCTCATTAGGAACGCCTGTAAAGACAGTGCGTTCTCGCACACGGGAAATGATTTTCTCTATGCGCCTACCGATCTGCTCAATGGTAAGGGGAGTGTTGAAATCGTTAATGTGTCTGGGGTTGCGGTAGCCTCGGCCGTTGGGGTTGTTGAAGTTGATCCCTTGGAAGTAGGCGCGTAATGCAGTAATATTGGCAGTAGCTGGGGCAGGCGGAATAACTGCTTCCTGAGCCGCGCTTTGCTGTATGTAGGCAGGATTGATGCGGAGTGTCTGTCCCTCGATTATGAAGGCGCGAGTGTCCGCTGGTTGTGCTTGGGTATTGTCAGATACAGGCTCGTTATCAGGGGTAGGTGCAGTTTGTGCAGGGAGGAGATAGGGTAGGATTTGCGGAGATAAAAAGGCGGCTAGGAATGTAGAAGCAAACAAAGCTGTTGCTCCCGCATAGCAGAGTTGTGTGTAAGTAAAATTGTTGATGGTTTCAAACTGTCCTACCGTAAGAAAAGCAGCTAGTGAGGCGAGCGCAAGAGTAGCAGTATGGAAAACAGCCTGGGCAAGCAGCGAAACTGCGCCTAGCAAGATCCTGCATCTCCCGATGAGATGGTATTGGATTATACTGTTAGAGGAATTTTGAATAAAAGTACTATTCGTCCTACATGTATTTTGGGTTACAGTAGAGCTGCTTTCAAGCAGTGATACATAACAACTCATAAAACAAATACCTTTTAATAAAGGTCATTATTATTAATTATCGTGTTATTTTAATTCAAATGTAAAAAACAGAATATTAAAACAGCTAATTAAAATTTTATAGATGTATACCGAAGGTAATTAGGTTAGTTAAAAGAAAAAGGCATTCCTTTCATCCCTGAGGAGGCATCTTTCTCTTCTAACTGTTGAAAGGCGCTCTGATGGGCGGCTATGATGAGATCCTGCAGTCCATCGACATCTTCCAAGCATTCAGGTTTGATAGTAATATTTTTCATCTTTTTGTCGCCTGTCAGAGTAATGGTGACAAGGCCATTGGCGGCAGAGCCTGTAGCCTCTATCTGTTTCATCTCTTCTTGCAGGGCACTAAATTTTTCTTCCAGCATTTTTGCCTGTTTTTTCATTTTAGAAAATCCGCTACCCATGGAGATCTCCTTTTTTAAGGGTGCCTTCTAGTTCTACTGCTGCAAAGCGCAGCAGTGTTTCATAATATTCTTTTTTTTTGGGAGGGGGGGCTTGGCTTGCTCCCATTCCGCTGAAAGAATGCGGAGGTTGAGCCTCTGTAGCAGCTTTCAGTTCACTTGGAGAGAGAGCTTGGCTTGCTGGCATTTCGCCAAAAGAATGCAGGGGTTGAGCCTCTGTAGCAGCTTTCAATTCACTTGGAAAGAGAGCTTGGCTTGCTTGCATTTCGCCAAAAGAATGCGGAGGTTGAACCTCTGTAGCAGCTTCCATTTCACTTGGAGAGGGAGCTTGGCTTGCTTGCATTTCGCCAAAAGAATGCAGAGGTTGAGCCTTTGTAGCAGCTTTTAGTTCACTTGGAGAGAGAGCTTGGCTTGCTTGCATTTCGCCAAAAGAATGCGGAGGTTGAGCCTTTGTAGTAGCTTTCAGTTCACTTGGAGGGAGAGCTTGACTTGCTTGCATTTCGCCAAAAGAATGCGGAGGTTGAGCCTTTGTAGCAGCTTTTAGTTCACTTGGAGAGAGAGCTTGGCTTGCTTGCATTTCACCAAAAGAATGCGGAGGTTGAGCCTCTGTAGCAGCTTTTAGTTCACTTGGAGAGAGAACTTGGCTTGCTGGCATTTCGCCAAAAGAATGCAGGGGTTGAGCCTCTGTAGCAGCTTTCATTTCACTTGGAGAGAGAGTTTGGCTTGCTCCCATTCCGCTGAAAGAATGCAGGGGTTGAACCTCTGTAGCAGCTTTCAGTTCACTTGGAGGAAGGGCTTGGCTTGCTTGCATTTCGCCAAAAGAATGCGGAGGCTGATTGTCTGTAGCAGCATTCATTTCAGTTGGAGGAGGGGCTTCGCTTGCTCCCATTCCGTTGAAAGAATGCGGGGGTTTATTCTCTTTCATTTCACCTGGAGGGGGAGCTTGCCTTGCTTCCATAAAAGGGATGGGTTTTAATACAATTCTATCGTCTGATGGATCTGGGCAGGGGACCTGCTCAGAAGAAGTCTCTTTTGACAGCTGCGCTGCTGCCGTTTTTTCCAGCTCGATGAGACGTCTTGCAATCGTTTCGATAGGGATGCGGTTTTTGCTCCTTAAGAGAGTGAGGAGAAGCATCTCTGCTTCGATCCGTTTACAAGAGCTGCGCTGGATTTTTTGCATCCCATCGGTAAGAAGGTCGAGGATAAAAATAAGCTCTCCTTCCGTATAGAGAAGAACTGCTTCTGTGTAGCTAGCATTCAGGTGGCTTTGCCTGTGCAGCTTCATGCGGATAAGGGTGTGGAAATGCTCTGCCAGCTGCTCGAGAAAATAAGTGAAATCTTTTCCAGCCAGATAGATCCTCTCCGCAAGTAGAAAAGCATGAGAGAGATCCCCCTCAGAAAAAGCCTTGTCCAATGCAAAGAAAAAAGAGCTCGGAATAAGGCCGAGAGCCTGATTGACAGTTTCAAGCGTGATCTCCTTTTCCTCATAGCAGAAGACCTGATCCAAAAGAGATTCTGCATCCCGCAAACTCCCTTCGGCAAAAGCTGCAATCCGGAAAAGGGCCTCCTCCTCAGAGCTTCTTGCAAGACTTTTTTGTATCTCCTTAAGCTTCTCCACGATGAGAGAATCTGGGATACGCAATAGATCAAAGCGCTGACACCTGCTTAAGATTGTAGCAGGCAACTTATGCGCTTCCGTGGTGGCAAAGAAAAACTTTACCTTCTCAGGAGGCTCCTCCAATGTTTTCAAAAGAGCATTAAAAGCCTCTTTTGTCAGCATATGCACTTCATCAATGATGTAGATCTTGTAGGAGCCGCCGGAAGCTGCATAGCCTACCGTATCGTTGATGGTGCGGATATCATCGATTCCTCGGTTTGAAGCGCCATCGATTTCGATGACATCAAGGGAGTGTCCGGAAAGGATCTCCCTGCAGGAGGAACAGGCGTTGCAAGGCTCTGAACCAACGGGAGTTAGGCAATTCAAGGCTTTTGCAAAGATCCTGGCTAGCGTGGTTTTGCCCGTGCCCCTTGTGCCGCAAAAGAGATAGGCATGCGCCAGTTTTTTCAGGCGTAAAGCATTTTTTAAGGTCGTGATGATCGCATTCTGGCCAACTACATCGCTAAAAAGCTGAGGGCGGAATTTGCGTGAAATAGGCTGATGTTTTTGTTGCATACACTGCGCATTGTTTTGTGTATAATGTAGAGGAGAATCTCTTTATCGTCCAGTGAAAGAAGGGTTGTTAATTTCATTTTTTTAGATTAAAAAATAATAATAAAAATTTTATATATTTTTTATTATTTTTCTTTCTCTAAAACTGCAACCGATTTTTCATTCATTTTGTATATATAGAAAAATTCCTGTTATTTGTTATATACAATAGGAGGGACACATGGCGTTGGCTCTACTACTTTATGAAAGAACCTAAAGAAGAAGACTTTCAGGATAGGGACAAAAAAAGCTCCATTCTGCTTGAGCGCTTGCAGGAGAGAAATCTCGGCTGGCGGCTTCTCATCGGTTTTGTCTCTGTGATCCTCTTAAGCATTTTTTTGCATTTCCGCGAAGCGCGCATTGAAATCCTCGAATTGAACACAACCGCTTCCCGCTTCATCGTAAGCCAGGTCGATTTTGAATTTCCGGACGAGGAGGCGACGGTGATCCTAAAGCAGGACGCCCTTCATGAAATCGGCGAGATCTATAAAATCGATGAGGCATCAATCAGGGAAGCCCGTTTTGAATTTGAGAATTTTTTGATTCAGAACCGTGAATGGAAAGCAGAGATGCCCTCCTCCACTTTTGAGGAGCTCTACAAAACCGCAGATAGCTTTGAAGATATCCTGATCCAATCCCGCTTTACCGATGCAAAGACACTGGAAAAGATCAGGGACCAGGATCTTCCCGGCAGCTACTACCAGATCTATCTCCCTGCAACTATCGATGAGCCCATCCTTTTGCCCAACCAGGTTTGGAATGCGTTGACAACGCTTGCTATGAGGAACAACCATTTTCAGAGCTCAAACCTGGATTATGTTGTCAGCTTCTTTAAAAAAAGGAGATGGGTTATCCAGGAGGATTTTACAGCAAAAAGCCAGCTCCGGCAGCTCATTGAACAAGAGGTTCCTGAAAAATTTACCCGTGTCAAAGCAGGGAGCAGGATCATCGACCAGGGGGAAAAAGTGAGCGGACGGCATCTAGCGATGCTCCAAGCGATGAAAAAAGAGCTGAACTACAGCCGCAAGCTCTGGGAGCCCCTTCCCATTGTCTCCAGCCTTCTTTTCTCTCTGGTCTTTGTCATCCTAAGCGCCCTCTACTTCCGTATGAACCAGCCTGATGTCTTCTACTCCCTGCGGAAGTTGTCTCTTCTTGTCTGCATTATTTTTCTCACCCTTATCCTGGCAAAGTCTGCGGAGTATCTCCTCCTGCACAATACGACCCACCTGATGGACTCTTTGCGCTACCCTCTGATCATTCCCTTTGCAACAGTTCTGATCTGCATCCTTCTCAACGGAAGGATAGCCTTGTATGCTTCTACGTTTCTAGCGATTATCCTCTCTGTCACTTTAGCAGTAGACCATTCCCGTTTCCTGATCATCAATATTGTAAGCTCCCTCATCATCATCATCTGCACGAGATCCCTTTACAAGCGCAAAGAGGTCTTCCTTGTGTTGGGCAAGGCCTATTTAAGCGTTATCCCCGTACTTTTTGCCTTCCACTTCGCTGCCAACACCATCTGGAGCCTGTCTTTAGCAGATGATATCCTCTCCTCTTTTATTTTCATGGTTGTGAGTGCGATCCTTGTGGCCTCGCTTCTCCCTCTTTTGGAGTCCCTCTTTCAAGTGATGACGGAGATGACCCTGATGGAGTTTATGGATCCGAATAATGAGCTTCTCCGCAGGATGACTGTAGAAATCCCGGGCACCTACCAGCACTGCCTTGTCCTGGGGAATCTGGCAGAACTAATGGCGCTTTCGATCGGTGCAGATGGCCTTTTTTGCAGGGTATCTACGCTTTACCATGACATTGGAAAACTCAATAACCCCCATTTTTTTACAGAAAACCAGCAGGGCGGGGTCAATATCCATCAGCTGTTAACTCCCTTTGAATCGGCGCAAGTCATCATCAACCATGTCAAAGATGGCGAGGTGCTGGCCCGCAAGTACCATCTGCCCCAAACATTCATCGATATCATCCGCGAACATCATGGAACGACCCTTGTCTACTACTTTTTCTGCAAAGAGGTGGAATTGATGGGGGGCAATGTCCAGGAGGTCGATGAGAGCAAGTTCCGCTATCCAGGTCCCAAGCCGCATAGCAAGGAGTCTGCGATCATCATGATTGCAGATACGGTGGAAGCAGCCTCCCGCTCGCTTGAGAATGTGACGGAAGCCTCCCTGAACGAACTGGTCTTGCGCATGGTCAAAAACCGCGCTGATGATGGGCAGTTTGATGAGTGCTGTTTGACCTTCGAAGAGCTTGGCATCCTAAAAAAGACCCTCGTAAAAACACTCCTTCTCACCCATCATGTCCGCGTAAAATATCCTACGAAATGAATCCTTTAGGCTGATAGCGTTCCTCGATCTCTGAAGCCAGCCTTTTTGCCAGCACCCTTTTAGGGACAAAATGGGTCAGAAAAAGGGAGAGCTTGTATCTCCAATCAAAAACATCCAGAGCTTTTCTCATAGCAATTTGGCGGAGTATCCGTTTTGCTGCATACTCTTTGGACATAGTCCATGACCTGGAGTACCCTTTTTTCCCTCCCGCCCTTTCTACAAAAGAGGTTTCGATCTGTCCTGGGCAGGAGGCAAGTATCCGTATTCCGTAGGGCTCCATCTCACGGTCGAAGCTCTGGGAGAAAAGGGTCAGGCAGGCCTTTGCAGAGGCATACATGGTTAGAGTGGGAAAAAGATAGAATCCAGCCACAGAAGAGACGTTCAAAATGACGCCAGGCAGTTTGCGGGAGTAGAGCGTTCTTGCAGATTCAATGGAGATTTCGATAGCGGTTCTTGCGTTTAGATCCAATAGGGAGAGCTGTTTTTCCGTCTCTGTTTCCAGAATATTGCCATAGATTCCGGCGCCTGCACAATTGATGATGAGATCTGGAACTTCCTTGTGGATCTTACTCACCAGGTTGTGACGCTCTTTTTTTTCAAGCAGGTCGGCTCTGATAGAACTTGTTTTTGTGAAAGGGGAGCACTCTTGCACGATCTCTTGCAGAGCCTCTCTATCCCGTCCTGTGAGAAGAAGGGGGATTTTCTGTTGGGCGAGCTGGCGGCTCAACTCCCTTCCCAGGCCGGAAGAGGCTCCTGTGATAAGGGCGAGGCGGAAATTGTCCATCGATACAACCTGGATAAATGCGTATGTTCACTATAGGCAATTGTTCAATAAATTTCTGTATTAAAAATATATTTTTAGTTATAAATTAACAGTTGAGTTTTTAATATTGTATTGTTATAATTTAATCACTTTTTATTAATAACTAATAATTAAATTTAATAGGTTTATTATGGGAACAATTACACCTTCAAGTTCTAGTCTATCAAATGCGCCTCCAGTTCCGCCGGAGAGGAGTTCCTCTCAAAACGAACCGGTGATTTGCATAATTTGCATTGAAGCGATAGAAGCCAATGACGATGTCTTATCTCACCAAGCAAACCAGGTGCACCATATCTTTCATCGAGAGTGCTTATGGGACTGGTTTCGCAGTCAGCCGTCAGCCCGATGCCCTACTTGCCGCGCTTCACTTGTGGGTCTGCCTCAGCCTCCAGCTCTTCCACCCCCACCACCCCCTCCTCCTTCGCGGCGCGATCGTCTTAGCGCGGCTGTAGAAGCTGGCGATTTAGACGAGGTGCGAAGCATCATCAATGAGGGGCCAATAGCATTAGAAGGTATAGACTTTAGTACAATTTTGGATCACGCTGCTATAACGGCTGCCCGTGAAGGAAATGTGGAGATTTTGCATTATCTATTAGAAGAGATGGATTGGCAGTTTACCAATTTTTATGATTTTCATGCGGCTTTGCTAAGAGCTTTAGAAAAGCGCCAGACAGAAACTGCAATGATTCTGCTAGGTATGGACGATGTTCCTCGCGAGGTGGATGAATCTGGAGCTGGACATGAACGTGCTATAACGCTGAGAATTGCTGTGATGAGTAATTGTGACTTCTCCATTGTGAGACTTTTAATAGAAAGAGGCTACCTACACGATGGATGCTCACGTAGGGAATTCCTCAATATAGGATGCGCTGCAATAGACAATGGAAATTGGGGGGTTGTAGAACTCTTGTTGCAAAAAACGGGATATGTCTCAGAATCCCAGATTGCGCGTTTAATAGCTTATGCAAGAGAAAAAGAAGCAGTTGATATCGTAGCTAAGCTGGAACAGGTATCGCAATCTCATACCGAGCTGGGAGTAGTTGGCGCTCTGGCCATTATAGCGCGGGATCTTGTAAGCAATCTATCCTCTTAGTTGTAAGAGTTCTTCCACAGCGCCTAGAAGGAGATCCAGATAGGCGTCAGCTTTTTTAATCGCGAGCGGGATAGGGGATAGTGGAGCTACTCTTTTTTTCACGCCGATGTAGATCTTGATGGTAGGTTCTGTACCAGAAGGACGGATCACAATTTTACTCTCATCTTCCAAGAAGAAAGAAAGGACATTAGACTTGGGCAAAAAGAGTTGTTTTTCAGTTTTCTCTAGATAATCGGTATAGAGGAGGACTTTTTTCCGCAAAAATGAGGCGGGAGGTTTTTTCCGGAGAGCTGCCATCACCTCATCTCTTTTTGCATGGCCCTCTTTTGACTCAGGAAAGGAGATCGTAGAGAGCTTTTCCCTGAAAATCCCAAACTTTTCATAGAGAGAGAGCAGAAGATCGTAAAGGCTCATCCTCTTTTTTTTGCAGAAGAGGGCTAGCTCTGCAATGAGGCAGCAGGTAGATACTGCGTCTTTATCCCTGACGAAAGAGCCCATGAGGTAGCCGTAGGACTCCTCTGCCCCAAAGACATACTCATACTCCCTCGTCTCTTCCCACAGGCGGATCTTTTCTGCGATGTATTTAAAACCTGTCAGCACCTCGATGCAAGGCCTCTTATAGTGGTCCAGGATCGCCTTGAACAGCTCTGTAGTGACGATAGTTTTTACAAAAGCAGCATTGTCTGGCAGATGCCTTCCCGATTCGAGAATGTAGTAGAGGAGAAGCGAGGCGATCTGGTCGCCGGAAAACAGGATAGCTTTGCCTCTATGCCTGACAGCCACACCCACGCGATCCGCATCGGGATCAGTGGCAAGAAAAATAGCAGCTTTTCTCTGCAGCAGGTCTTTGACTCCTAAGAGAAGGCTCTTTTTTTCTTCGGGATTTGGCGAAAGGGCGTGGGGAAAATCGCCATCGATCGATTTCTGTTTCTGAACAATGTGCACAGAGGAAAATCCCCAGGCTTTCAGGGCAAGAGGAACCAGCGTGATCCCAGCTCCATGCAGGTTGGAATAGATGATCTTCAATCCAGCCCCCTCTTTTTGGCTCAGGCCAAACGAGCACTGCAAAGACCTTGTGGTTTCGATATAGATCGAATCCAGCCTGCTTCCCACCGCGTGGATCAGGGGATCTTTTACTCCCGTTATGCGGATCTCTGAAAGCTGCGTGATTTTTTCTATCTCTTTTATGATTCCGCTATCATGAGGAGGCAGCACCTGCGCCCCATCATCCCAATAGACCTTCATCCCGTTGTAGGAAGGGGGGTTATGGGAAGCTGTGATCATGAGGGCTGCTGTGCAGTGGTAGTAGATGCAGCCAAAAGAGAGAAGAGGTGTGGGACGGAGCTGCCTAAACAGGTAGGCTTCGATTCCATTTGCTGCAAGGACACGCGCGCAAATCTGGGCAAATAAGTGGGAGTTATGGCGAGAGTCATAACCGATAAGCACACGGCTCTGCTCTTTTTTTGCAGGCTGCTTTCGGAGGTAGTTGGCAAGGCCCTGGCATGCCCTTTGGACTGTATAGGCGTTCATGCGATTTGTGCCCACGCCCATCAGTGCGCGCATGCCCCCTGTCCCAAAGGCAAGCTCGCTAAAAAATGCATCCTCCAACGCCTGTGGATTGGTTTTTAGAAGAAGTAAGATCTCTTTTTTTGTCTTCTCATCATAGGGGCCTTGCAGCCAGGAGGAGATTTTTTCCCTTACCTGGGGCGAGAACTGTTGCAGAGAACCCCTTTCAAAAGGAGGATGCGATAGCGGATGTCTTGTCATGCATCTCTTCAGGGCTGATGGGCGACTTGATCGGGTTAATGAAAAAACGGAAGAAAAGGCCCAAAATCGAAGAGTTGTGCTCCTCCCGCGGAATGTAGTGGATGTGTACATGAGGGACTGTCTGCCCCACAGAGGCGCCATTTTTTTGTAAGAGGATATAGCTTCGTGTTCCAAGGGCCTTCGACACCGCTTTATGCGTCCTTTGGATGAGCTGTTGCAGGCTGGTCATCTCTTCCAGCGTCAGGTCTTCATAGCGCTCCACATGGCGTTTCGGGACGATCAGGCAGTGGCCTTCGAGAATGGGTTTGTAGGAGTAGAGGGCAAGGGAGAGGGTATCTTCATAAAACTTTTGCCTCTGGATGATCTTTGTATCGCAGAAGGGACAGAGGTCAAAAGAGGGCTCCTGGCGGAGGTAATAGGCGGTAAAAATAATGCCCGCAGCAAGAAGAAAGAGGGCTGCTTTCAGGTACTTACGCATTTGCACTTCTCATCGTTTTCACGGTCAACCCTGAGCTGTTTCTGGATCTCTTCAAACGGGATCTCCTTAGCTGCTTCATGGTCGATCCCTTCGCAGATGGCGGCAGTCTCCCGCCAATCTTTTTCCGATTTTAGGTTGTCGGTCCACCAGGGAAAGGTGCGGCATTGCGAGGGCCTTCCCTCATAGACTGAGCACTCTTTACCCCGCAAAAAGATGCAGTTGTAATTTTTTTTATCTTCCAAAAGCGAGATCTTCTTTCCCACTTTACGGGTGTAGCGCTTGAGAAAATCCTCCCGTTCTAACTGGAAATGCTTGCATAAACGCTCGATATCCTCTTCGCTTAGCCAGACAAAACCAGGGGCTCCCGTGCAGCACTTGCCACAGCCGGTACAATGGAATTTAAGGCCTTTTTTGAACCAGGGTTCTTCCTGAAGGATAGGGAGGGGGGAGTCCATAATAATCTCATCAATAGAACCGGAATAATAGCATTTTAATAAGTTTTACACAAAGAAGAAGGTAGGCGATAGGGTAGTCCACATTTACAGGGCGAAATGGCTGGTTTTCCAGGGCTCCCACTGCTCGTTCATAAAGCGGTAAGCTGCAACGGTAGAGGAGGTGGGGCTGAGGTCAAGAAGGTTGAAAGAGGCGTGGTGCACCATACTGGCGCTTCCGCTATCCAGGATGATAGGGAAATGGGAGGGCCTGAGGTCTGCAATGCAATGCCTGTGGGTATGCCCGTGCAGATAAAAAATGACCTGAGGATACTGTTTCAGGAGATTGCCCAGGGCCATTCCCCGCTTTAGCTTTTTGCGCGGATTATCGAAGGGGAAAAAGGGGAAGTGGTTGATGAAAATGACTCTCCTGTCCTTAGGCAAACGAGAGAGAAGATCTGCAAGGCGCCCTTCCAGCCCCTCTGAAAAAAGCCCCTGGGAGGAGAGTAGATGGGTAGGGATGACTGTGTCGATGGCAAGATACCACCACTCGTTTTTTAACTGCCTGATTTCAAGCTGGTTGTCTTTTAATGTGAAGGGGTCGTCGCCAGTGGGATTGGAAAAAAACTGGTAGAAGCGTTTTTGCAGGTAGTCTTTTTTTGTATAATGGTCATGGTTTCCGGGGATGAAGAGGAGCTTTATCCCTCTCTCCTGAAAGAGGTCGCAGTAAGCCGCTGCCTTTTGAAACTCCCTTTCCTGTCCTGTTGTAGAGAGATCTCCTGTTACAATGACGAGATCTACCTTGAGCTTGGAAAAAAGTGCAGGGAGAGGGGCAAGCAGGTTTGCGTCGTGAGTTTTTCTTCTTGTGAAGATGAGGTTGCAGTTGCCCAGCCAGCGCTTGGAGAAGAACTGGCAAGGGCTATAGGTGATCGTGCCAAAATGCAGATCGGAAATATGGGCGATGCGAAGCATAGTCTTGCTTTTAAAGGTTCGGTCAATTTTAGAGCTTTCGCATAGAATAGTACACTGTTTATTTTGCGGGTGGCGCCCTTCGGTTTCTAATGCGGGTTTGCGGAGTTCTGTGCTTTCTTAAATCATTCTCTTCATCAGGTGTTTTAGGATAGGGGAGATGGTCTATTTTTCCCATTTTTTTAGCTTCTTTCGTCTGCTTTTTTTTCTGCTTTTCCGTTACCGGTTTGCGAAAAGCTGCTGCGAACTCATCTTCAGCGATCTCCTCGCGATGGGCAGAGCGCTCTACATTCCTGTTGAACTTCTTCATGTGATGGGGTATGTCTTTCATGGGCCCTCATTAGTTGATCTATCATCATTTTATAATTTGTTTATTTAATTAATCAACTCGCAATTCATACTATTAACTATTAGTTTGTTGCGTGTAGTTTAAATCGCTTCTCTTAAAAAATGAATGATTATTGACTATAAATGATCGATATTCGATGATGTATGGAAAACAGGGAGGTTGTATGAATGCAGAAAAAAAGATCAAGCGTTTGAGCTCTATTTTACGTTATGCGGCGCTGGTTCTTATGTGTTTGCTGCCGATCGCAAATGCAGGGTTTTGGATTACCGATGGCTATCCTTTTTTTGGAGGCATTGAGTGGAATATGATTCCAAAAATCACCGAAGTTGCCATTCCTGCCATTGCCGATATGACGCCTACGATGAAATTTTTTGGCTTTCTGGCCAATCTGATCCCGACGGGCATTGCGATGGTTGCTCTCGGTTATCTAGCCAAGCTATTCAGGCTCTACGAAGAGCTGGAGATCTTCTCTGAAAGGAGCGTACAGTGCATCCGTCATTTGGGGTATCTTCTTCTGCTAGGGCAGCTCCTCCATCCGATCTACTCTGCGTTGATCACTCTGACAGTGACCATCTCCAATCCTGTGGGCCAGAGGCTCATTGCGATTGCGTTTGGCACTGAGGAGATGAAAATTGTGGCGATTGCGCTGATTGTGATCCTGATCTCCTGGATCATGGACATCGGACGCAAACTCCAAGAAGAACAAGCAGCTACGGTGTAGGAGATTCATGCCAATTGTTGTGAATTTAGATCTTCTTTTAGCGAAAAGAAAGATGCGCTCCAAAGAGCTTGCCGAAAAGATGGGAATTACAGAGCAGAACCTCTCCATCTTGAAGACGGGAAAGGCGAAAGCGCTGAGATTTAGCACATTGGAAGCGCTCTGCAAAGCATTGCAATGCCAGCCAGGCGACCTTTTAGAGTATCAAGCGGATGGTAAGGAGTGAAAGGTGCGCAACACTCTGCCCACGCTGATGAAGAGCTGCCATTTCTCCTCTCGTAAACGGAAACCCTTGAGGTTGGGAATCCAGTCGAGCGGTAGCAGAACCTTACTTGGCAACCAGTCGGGACGCCAGTGGGTGATGCTCTGTTTCAGGGGGGCTAGGATGATGGAGGGGATCTGTAGGTAGGAAGCGAGATGCCCTGGGCCTGAATCATTGCCGATAAAATAGCCCGATTCATAGATGAGTTTAGCAAGGTCTGCAAGGCTGGTGATGAGAGGAACTCCAAAACCTAACTCTTGCAGGGCAAGCCAGTGTGGGCGCTCCTCTTTACTGACGGTAAAGACCGGCTCATAGCCACGGCTTCTCAGCTTGCGGGCCAGCGCCTCAAATTTTTTTGGCCACCAGTTTTTCTTGGGTGTGCTGCTCGTCGGATGGATAACAACCCTTCGGCTGTATCTGCGATGGATGAGTCCTTCAGGAATGGTCATCCCGATCTCTTTAGAAGGGGCGGGAAGATGGAGGAGCTTCTGTGTGGCTGCTGCTACGTTGTGCGCCATACTCCTGCTTTCATCGAAGGCAAAATCAAACTCAGGGTGCAGTGGAGCATGTTTTGTTGTGCGGTAGTTGTTGTAAAAGACGATCAGCTTTTTTAGAACTCCCTTGCCTCTGAGATCAAAGAGAGCTTTAGCTCGCTGGGAGTTCTCATGCTGGTGGATGACGAGGTCAAAAGGAGCAAAGACTTTGGCATACTCCTCTATGTCGGGAGTCCTTTGGAAGGTGAAATCCTTCAGCCAGGGGCCGAACCCTGCCAGATGGTGGGTGAAGGTAGTGACGGCGTAACCTGCTTGCTGGAAATGGTGGGAGGCGATGAGCATGATGAGGGCGTCGCCGACGCCAGCAGCGCAGATAACAGCAACAGTTTTTTTTGTCATGAAAACACTATCTTTTCGATAAGTATGGCGGATCACACTATTTTTTTCAGTCGTTTTCTGCGTATCTCGGCTGAAAGAGGAGAGCTTTGCCCTCATGCTTGCTGAATTTGAGGCAGATTTTTTTAGACGAGTACTCCTTATCCTCTAATTTGCGTGTAAAAAGGTTGATGGCAGAGGTGTTTTGGACGCCTTCGATTTCGATCTCCTCTTGAAGATCGCCTTCGCCGAAGTTGACGGCTGTGAGTTGCAGGTAGCCTGTGGGCAGGCGGTGGAGCATAAAAAAGAGAGAGGGGTTGCCGGGTTTGGGCAGTGAGATGAGTTCTGCCTGGTCGATCCCATAGTTTCTGCGCACCTTGAGGATCATCTTGAGTTGGGAGGCAAATGAGGAGGGATCTTTCAGCTGTTTGGGGAGAGGATCATAGAGGGCTGCTGCTCTTGGAAGGCCAGAGAGCGAGGCGCATGCAGAAGGGCTATCTCCCAGAAGGTCATAGGCCCCCTTTCCCTGATGGCCATTTAGCAGGGGGAGGGCGCCGCGCAAATCCCAACCGGAAAGGGTGAAAACTCCTGGCTGCAGGGCCTGTAGAAAGGCTAGAAGAAGATGCGCTTTTTGCACTGCTTCCTTCTCTTGCGGGGAGAGGGCGTGGATGTTTTTGATCTGTAAAGAAGCTGCGATGATGCCTAACAGGGTAGTGGAGTAGCCCTCTTGGCTGCTTGTGTTGTAGGGGCAATTTTCTGTGATCAACCTCCTGTTCTCTTCCTGGATTTTTTTGGAAAAGAGGGAGGCTGGGTATTCACGGCCTAAAAAAGTCCACTTCTCTTCAGGATGGCTCTCCAAATGCTTCAATTCATCGGTCAGTGGCGCCTCATTTTGCAGGGCATGGATGAACTGGATCGGCTTTAGACCATAGTAGCTGAGTAGCTCATAGCAGCTCAGCAAAAAACTTGCATCCTTATGCAAGAGTGCGGATAGGGCTGCGTAGCGCAAGAGATAATCATAGTTGAGGTCGGCACCAAAATCGCTGAAAGCTGCAATGCTCTCTAGAGGGAGGTTGAGCGTTTGGAAGCTAAAGCCCCCCAATTTTCTTGTGAGCTGCGCCAGGAATTCCGTAGCGGTAAGGGAGAGAGGGTGGCTTTTCGACCAGGCTTTTTTTGTATTTTTCACAGGTTCGATCCCCTGGTAGGCATCGGCCTCAAGACGCACTCCTACGCTTCCTAAAACAGCGAGGGATTGGATGATCGATCCCGAGAGGAGCCGTTCGGCAGCAAGCGAAGGGTCAAGCCAGTTCAGGTCTGGCTCCTCGCTGTTTTGCGCGTGGAGATAGACCCAGCGCCGCTTTTTTCCATCGACGCCAGGAATGGGTGAAGTGGCATTCCAGTTTGTCTTCTCCTTATCTGTTTTGACCTCTCCTTGAATCTCTCCTGCGATGTAGTGTCTTCTTTTCAGGGCAGAAACCTCTTTGGAAGAGAGGTTTATACTAGATAGGCCCTTTTCCACCTCAGGAAGAAGAAGCCAGTCCTCTTTTTCGATCTCGACCATATGGTAGAGGCCTGGATAGTCCTGATAGTTTTTGAGGGCAAGGCAGAAATCGGGCCCTTTGCCGGTGTGTCCAGGAATGAGGTCTGCAATGAGGATGGCGCCATGTTTTTTAGCGATTTTTACCGCGAGCTGGTACTCCTCTTTGTTCCCAAAAAGAGGGTCGATTGCATAGCTGATAGCGGCTTGGTTCGATGCGTCAGAGATCTGCAAGGGGCCTGTAGAGAGTCCCTGGATGCCGATATCTTGAAAAAACTTCCAGAGATCTTCGCTTCCGAGAAGCTGGAGCGCACTTTGGCCAGGCTTTACGATCAGGGCAGGCGGGTAGGCGGAAAACCAGACGGAGGCTAGCTCAATGGTTTTTTTTGGCTGAGCCATGCCATAGGCGTGCTGCCACTGCTTCTTTTTTCCTGAATACATTTGGGAAAGAAGTTTTGCCTGGTAGAGCATCGAGTTTTTTTCAAGAAGGAAGATCTCTTCTTCTTCCTGGGCGAAGAGAAAAGGGGAGAGGGAAAAGAAAAAGAGCAAAAATATTTTCTTCATTAAGCGAAAGGTAGAAGGCAAAAGGAGAGTTGTCAAGAAAAAAAGCCCCGAGGAGACCCTCGGGGGTTTAAAGGGCAGGAGTTATTTTTTCTCTTCTTCTTCAGGAGCATTGCCGATGAGAGCTTCTGAAAGCAGCACGACACAGGCCATGGAGACGGCATGGGAGAGGCTGTTTTTCACTACTTTGGCAGGATCTACAACGCCTGATTCCAATAGGTTTTCCACTTTTTCTGTCAGCGCATTGAAACCGATAGCAGGATGCTTTGCAGATAGGATCTGATCCAGCAGCATGGAGCTGTCATGGCCGGCATTGGCTACGATCTGCCTGAAAGGAGCGTAGCAGGCCTGCAGAAGGATCTCTGCGCCTATCATCTCCTCTTTGTCTAGTTTGAGCTTGCTGATCGCATGGGAAGCTCTCAATAGGGCGATTCCGCCGCCAGGTACAATCCCCTGATCGATCGCTGCTTTTGTAGAGTTCAAGCTGTCTTCAAAGAGCTGTTTTTTCTGTTTCATTTCAGGTTCTGTAGGGGCGCCTACGCGGACGAGGGCGACGCCGCCTTGCAGTTTGGCTTTGCGCTCTTCCAGTTTTTCGCTGTCGTAGGAGCTGGTGGCTTCCTTGATCTCTCCATCGATCTGCTTGATGCGGGCCTGGATTTTTTTAGGTGCACCCTTGCCGTTGATGATCGTCGTATGCTCTTTAGTGACGATGATTTTTTCAGCGCTGCCTAAGAGATCGGCAGTAGCTTCGCGCAGGTTGAGTCCTGTCTCTTCGGTAATGACAGTTCCTCCTGTCAGGATGGCCAGATCTTCCAGAAGGGCCTTTCTCTTGTCGCCAAAACCTGGAGCTTTTACCGCAACCACTTTCAATGTTCCGCGAAGCTTGTTGATGACAAGGGTAGAAAGAGCGTCGCCTTCGAGATCTTCAGCGATAATCAAGAGCTCTTTTGAGGTAGCTGCTATCGTTTGCAGAATGGGGAGGATCTCCTGGATAGAAGAGATCTTCTTGTCTGTAATCAAAATGAGCGGGTTTTTCAATTCGGCTGCAAGGGTTTCTGCGTGGGTTGCAAAATAGGAGCTGATGTAGCCGCGGTCAAATTGCATTCCCTCTACGATTTCAACCACTGTCTCTGTGGTTTTTCCCTCTTCGATAGTGATCACGCCAGATCTGCCCACTTTTTTGAGGCTCTCAGAGATCACATCGCCGATCTCCTCGTTTCCAGAGGCGGAGACGATTGCAATATTGCGGATCTCCTTGTCCTCTTTGATCGCAATTGCCATCTTGTCGATTTCAGCCAGTGTTTTTTCCAATGCTTTTTCCAAACCGCGTTTGAGTGCAATGGGGCTGCTTCCCGAGGTGATGTTTTTCATGCCGTTTTGCACGAGCGCGCGCAAGAGAAGGATACCTGTTGTTGTGCCATCGCCTGATTTTTCCTTGATTTTGCTGGCTACTTCTTTTGCGAGGCTGACGCCCATATTGGCGAACTGGTCTTTGAGTTCAATCTCTTTGACGATGCTGTTGCCATCGTTTGTGATTTTAGGAGCGCCCCAAGAGGTTTGCAGTCCGACATTGCGTCCTTTCGGGCCCAGGGTAATAGCGACTACATCTGCGAGGCTGTCGATGCCTTCGCGTAGTTTTTGCCGCGCATCTTCTTCAAATAGGATCTCTTTCGGTTGTGAAGACATAGATTTCTCCTTTTTTGTTCATAGATAATTGTCACATCCTCAGCGAGAGGTCGATCGCACGGGCAGAATGGGTTAAGGCGCCTAAAGAAACGCCGTCTACACCTGCTTCTGCATAAGCGCGGATAGTGTCTAAGGTAATCCTGCCGGAGGCTTCGAGGTAGGCCTGTCCTTTATTATACAAGCAGCATTTTTCCACAAGGGGCGGGCTCATATTATCCAGCAGGATGCGTTCTGCTCCTGCATCCAGGGCGAGAGGGAGCTGCTCATAGGAGCTGATTTCGACCTCGATCTCTCTTTCAGGATATCGTTTTCTTACTGCTGCAATGGCATAGGCGATGGGCTCGCCTCCTTTTTTTGCGGTCAAAGCCAGATGGTTGTTTTTAATGAGGATGCCTCCTCCCAGATGGGGGCGATGGTTGACCCCTCCGCCTGTTTTGACAGCATATTTCTGCAGGGCTCTCCACCCTAAAATCGTCTTTCTCGTATCTAAAACCTCGCACTTTGTCCCTTGCACTTTTTGGACGCAGGCATGTGTCAGCGTCGCAATGCCTGAGAGGTGTTGCACCAGGTTGAGAGCTACGCGTTCAGCGCTCAGGATCGATTGCGCAGGCCCTGTTATTTTTGCAAGAATGGTGTTCTTGGAGGAGAGGATTCCCTCTTCAAAAAACAGCGCTGTCTCCAGGCGCGGATCGAAAGCTTGGAAGACCATGGGGATAAAGCACAAGCCGGCGAGGCAGGCATCCTCTTTGAGGAGAATATGGGCTGTTGCTAGATCCTCTTCTGCAATGCAAGCTTTTGTGGTCAGGTCGTCAAATGCAGAGTCTTCTGCAAAAGCCTTTTGCAGCAGAGAGGCAACTTCTTCTTGTAGGTTATCGGCTATCTGGAAAGCCATCTTCTTAAGTCTTCTGAAAAAAGCAGTCTATCTCTCTTTCCCTTATTCTTCAAGTTATGAAATCGTCTTTTTATAGATCTCGCTTTTGGGCTTGTTGAGGATTTTTGCAGCCATTTTGATCGCCTCTTTCAGAGGAAGGCCGAATTTTTTTTGCAGAAGCTTGAGGAGTTCATCAAGAGGGATCTCCTCTTCCTGCAATCGCCCTTTTTCCGTGAGGAGGACGATCTCCCCTTTGGGAGGATGCGCGTCATAGTGGCTCAGGAGTTCCGCGGGCGTGCCTCTTCTGCACTCTTCAAAGGTCTTGGTGAGCTCTCTTGCCACGGCTACTGTGCAAGAGGGGTCTATCTGCTGCAACGTTTGGAGGGCTTCCAGCAGTTGGTGGGGCGGGACAAAAGCTGCTGAGGTTCCTTCAAAAAAGAGCATTTGCTGCACAGTCCGTTTGATTTCGGAGGCTTTTTTGGAGAGGAAGCCCAGGAATTGGAAGGGGGTGGAGTCAAATCCAGAGAGGACGAGGGCTTGTATGAGGCTGCAGGAGCCGGGGATAGCGGTATACGGAATCTTTTCTGCTATGGCTTTTTGGACGAGATAGAGGCCAGGGTCGGAGAGGGTAGGTGTGCCGGCATCAGAGATGAGGGCGATCTTTTTGCCCTCTTTTAAGTCCTTGAGGATTGCGGCTTCTTCCCTTTTTTCATTGAACTTGTGGAAGCTGAAGAGGGGTTTTTTGATCTCATAGTGGAGGAGGAGAATCAGGCTTCTTCGGGTATCTTCGCATAGAATGTAATCGGCATTTTTTAAGACATGAAGCGCCCTGAGGGAGATATCTTCGAGGTTGCCGATGGGTGTGGATACTATATAAAGCATTGGATATAAAGGAGATAAAAATAGGTGGCACTCAGGATCGAACTGAGGAATGGGAGCTTTGCAGGCTCCTGCCTTACCGCTTGGCTATGCCACCAAAAAACAGCGATTAATATAGTTTAACTATATCATTTTACGCAATCTGTCTTCCGCTAGGGAGCAGGTGGAGGAGGGGTTTGGACAGGTGGTCTTAATGTGTGGATGTACATTCCCGTATTGTTGGCAGTGAAGATTTGATCTAGAGACTCTCTAGCCCTTGTCTGAACCTGGTCTTGTGCTAGCGTACTGTCTGCACGCCTGAACTCATTTTCGAGATCGGATTGGCTAAAGCTCTGCTGGGCAGGAAAATTGTGGGCGAGGTAGGCAGTAAAAGAGGCTGTGCTATTGAAAGTTTTTAATGAGGCAGCATTGTTGACGCCTCCTCCATGGGAATCATAGAAATCAAATGAGTAGGCATCTTGGGCTCTTTTAGTTGCCTTGATCGCATATGTCCCGCTGCCAATAGTGATGACGGCGCCAGCGCTCTGGTCGATTTGTGGGCACGCAGCCTGAAGGAGCCCTAAAAGTTGGGTGAAATTCTCCCTCTCTTGCCCCTGTACGCGCGCCAATATGTTAGGCTGCCCCACAGGTGTTAAAGCTTGCTGGCATAAGGGGTTGTTTTGATGGACGAAAGGCCACTCGAGAAGGGGGCTGTTGTTATTTTCTCCCTGGATTCCCTGCGGCAAGGCCTGTCGGTAGGCGGGGAGAAGAGCTTGATAGCCATTCACACCTAGGGTGAGCGACTGATCCAATTGCTGTCCAGTTGCCATTTGGTTTTGCAGCATTCTAGTTAGAGCAACTCCAGCATTTACAGTACAGCTATTCCGGCCCCTTGTGTCGTTTCGATTCGAAGCTGAATGGAAGATATTCTCCTGATTTCTTGTTCCTGAAAGGGTGCGGACAGGCATGGGCAGAAGGGATTGCGAAGAGGTAGATGTCTGCTGAGGAGTTCTCGGAAGATGCTCTGTCCTTGAAAGAGCATCAGGCACACTGCTTGCAAGAATAAAAGGTGATGCAGTAAAAGTTTGGCGTAAGCTTCCGAGATCCGTTGTACCTTGTGAGTCACTCAAAGGAATGGATTCCCTTGAGACGGTACGAGATCTGGAGTGCAGTGTGGCTGTGTCGCCGGAAGGGGCTGTGCTTTTCTCAAATTCGAGAACACCCTCTTGAAGGCGCACGTCCACAGAACGTACAGTTTGTGCATTAAAAGTATCGGAACGTCTGCTTGCAAGCAATCGCAATTGCTGGGTTTTTATCGCTTCCCAGCCCTGGTCAGTCGCAGCTAAAGCATCTCCCGTGTTAGTTAAAATAGTGATTTTATACCTTTTGCCTTCCCATTCGATGATACTGTCTTTGAAGTAGGCGGTAGAGTTATGGCGCAAGAGGATCTTATTGATGCGGATATCATTACCTATAGGGGGGGCAGGCGGAACCAGGGGGGGCAGAGTAACAGTTGAAGAATTGCCTGTTGGTATAACTAATGATGTTGTCGCCATGAAACTCTCGTAATTAAAAACTACATTAATTATAAACGAATAGTTTGTTTTTAGTCAATTACTGCTTTTATTTATTATGATTTATAAATTTTGTTTAATTAATTATTTTAATTATTTATTATTAAGTACTTATGAAAAGATTCTGTCAAAAATAGCATCTTAAAAGGCAAAAGATTATAAAAGGTAAGGTCGATCTGCTTTTTTATCTAAGGTATTTGTTGTGATAGGGATAGAGTTGAGAAAGCTAGCTGGCAGGATGGGTTTTTTCTCTAAAAGCTCCTGCAAAGTCCTCTGGTATGAGGCCGATAGCCGTGCCATCCAGCCTGGCTCCCTGTTTTTTGCCCTTCCCGGGCAGAGGCAGGATGGACATGATTTCTTGCAGCAAGCAAGCGAGAAGGGGGCCATCGCTGCTGTGGTGGATAAGAGCTATCAGGGGGCAAGTTTTGGCCTGGAGCTCTTCAGGGTGTCCAATGTGCTAGAGGCCCTGCAAAGGCTAGCTCAGGAGCTTCTCCAGGAGAGGGGGGCGCGGATTTTGGGGGTCACTGGCTCTGTAGGGAAGACTACCAGCAAAGAATTTCTCTGGACCCTTCTCTTAGAAAAATTTCAGGCAGGCAAGACCCCCCTGAATAAAAATACGAAGATCAGCCTCCCCTTGAGCCTTCTGCAGATGCAAGGATCAGAAAAGATGGTTGTGCTGGAAATGGGGATGACCCAGGCCCAGGAGATTGCAAGGCTCATCGAAATCGCGCCTCCCGAAATCGCCCTCATTACAAATGTCGCTCTTGCGCATGCCGAATCCTTTCCCGATGGGCTTTTAGGGATTGCCAAAGCCAAGATGGAGATTTTTTCCCATGCAAAAACAAAGCTAGGTATCATACCACGCGAACTTCTCTTTTATGAAAAAGAGCTTAAGGAGTCCTCCTGTCCCAAAAAGACCTTTTCCCTACAAGATCCTCGGGCAGATTTTTACCTCGAAAGAAAAGGCGATGGCTTTATCCTTCACGAAGATAAGCAGCAGTCACCGCAGTTTTTTCTCCCTTTCCAGGAGACCCACTTCATCCAAGATACCCTGGCAGCCCTCAGCATGGCCAGATCTGTCGGGATGTCCTACGAGGAGATCATCCCCAGGCTAAAAGAACTAAAGCCCCCTGCCATGCGTTTTGAAAAGATAGAAAAAAGGGGGATCCTTTTCATCAACGACTGCTACAACGCCTCCCCCTTGTCCATACAAGCCGCATTGAGCAACCTTCCGAAGCCGAAAAAAAGGGGGAGGAGGATTGCTGTTTTAGGCGAGATGCCCCACCTCGGCGCTTTTGCCGAAGAGGAGTACAAAAAGGTCGGCGCCTACGCCGCAGAGTTTGCGGATATTTTGCTTTGCCTGGGAGAGAAATGCTCCTCGATGTGCGAAAGTTTTACGCGCCAAGGCAAAACTGCCTACCTGTTTGCCACACACGCAGAACTACGCCAAAAACTGGATGGGATAGTAAAGGAAAACGATGTAGTGCTCATCAAAGGCTCGCGCGCCATGCAAATGGAAAAAATACTTTTGGATAAGGAATGAATCTCTGCTATATTAGTATCTCTGCGTACTCTACCCATTTTTTGCTATGCTTCTTTTACTGATCGAATACCTTCACAGGGCTTTTGCCTTAAAAATCCCCTCTGTCTTCTCCTACTCCTCCACAAGGATGATCCTCTCTGCCAGTACCGCCGTTATTGTGACCATTTTTCTCGGGCCCAGGTTCATAAAAAAGCTCTATGAACTTAAGATCGGCCAGCCGATTCGCACCTTGGAGGAGTGCCCACTCCTAGCCCAGCTCCACGGCAAAAAAAAGGATACGCCCACAATGGGAGGCATACTCATTTTAAGCGCGATGCTTCTCTCTCTCTTCCTCTGGATGGATCTGACCAATGTCTTTACCCTCATCCTCTTTCTCACAACAGCGTGCCTTGGTTTTTTGGGCGGCTATGATGATTACCTCAAACTGCTCAAGAAGAATGCCAAAGGGCTTCGTCCCAGAAAAAAATTTGCCATCCAGCTCCTTTTTTCTGCCCTGATAGCAGCCTATCTGCTCTGGCCCGCTTTTTCTGACCTCGTAAAGGGAAAGGAGCTCTTCCAGCCCCCTGTCGCAAAAGAGCAGCTTCTTGTGCCGAGAACTGTTGAAGGGAAGAGGTCCTTCCTCTCTTCAACGACCTTTTCCATTCAGGAGTACACCAAAAGGTTTTACATCCCCTTCTTTAAAGATCCTGTAGCTACATTGAGTGGAACTCTCTCTTTTCTGCTCATTATCCTTGTCATTACAGGGACATCCAATGCAGTGAACCTGACTGATGGCTTAGATGGCCTCGCCGCTGGCTGCCTCGTCATGGTCTCTGCTGTTTTTGCACTGATCGCCTTTCTTTCCAATAACATTGAAATCTCCCGCTATCTCAACATATTGTACATCGAAGGAAGCGGCGAAATTGCTGTCTACCTCTTTGCCCTGGTGGGAGCCTCCCTCGGTTTTCTCTGGTATAATGGCTATCCTGCGCAGGTCTTTATGGGCGATACGGGCTCGCTTGCCCTGGGCGGCATCCTCGGCGTCTCCGCAGTCCTCCTTAGAAGAGAGGTGTTGCTGGCCCTGGTAGGTGGCATTTTTGTGGCAGAAGCCCTTTCGGTTATCCTGCAGGTTTGCAGCTACCGCTACCGCAATAAGAAGAGAATTTTCCTCTGTACGCCTTTGCACCACCACTATGAGTTCAAGGGTTGGCCAGAGACAAAGATCGTGCTTAGGTTTTGGATCATCGGCTTATTGTTAGCGATTGTCGGAGTGGCATCGCTGAAATTCCAATAAGAGTAGTTCGCAAGAGGAGACTGTATGCAAAAGGTTTTGATCATTGGATTTGGCAAAAGCGGAAGGTCTGCTGCTCTTTTTCTCCTAAAAAAGGGAAAAAAGGTCATTGCTGCCGACCAAAAGGCTGCGGATCTTCTCAAAGACCCTGCCATTGTCCAGATGCAGAAAGAGGGTCTTGAGCTGGTTTCCGACAAGAGGGAAGGGATCGATTTTTCCTCGATTGCACAAGTGGTGCTCTCTCCAGGCATCATCCCCTTCCACCCACTCGTGCTGGAGGCGCGCAAAAGAAAGATTGAAATGATCGGAGAAATTGAACTGGGTTTCCGCCATTTCAAAAATCCTGCTATCGGCATCACTGGCACAAACGGCAAGACGACGGTCACTCTTCTTTGCGCCCATGTGCTGCAGGAGTGCGGGATAAAAGCTACTGCCTTGGGGAATATGGGGACAGCGCTGACCAGTTTTTCCGGAGGCAAAGAGGAGGTGCTGGTGGTCGAGCTGAGCTCCTATCAGCTGGAGACTTTGCAGCAAGAATGCCTCGATGTGGCAGTCATCCTCAACCTCACGCCAGACCACTTAGACCGCTATCCCTCTTTTCAGGAATATGCCGATGCCAAATGCCGCATTAAAGAGGCAGTGAAAAAAGGGGGCAAGCTCTTTCTCTCCAGACAAGCTGCAGGGCAAAAAACGGCTCTTTTAGAGGGAGAATCCTCGGCTCTTTTCGACGAGACCTCCGACTTAAAAGGAAGGAGATCTATAGCTAAGCTCATTTCGGGAAAAAATCTCCCTGTGAACCAGGAAAACGCACTAGCTGCCTACCGCCTCTGCTCCTTTTTCGGCGTCAAAGAGGCCCCCTTTATGAAGGCCTTGAAGAGTTTCAAGGCCCCTCCTCACCGCATCGAATGGGCAGGAGAGGTGCGCGGAGTCCATTTTTATAACGACAGCAAAGCTACGAATATAGAATCGGTTATCCATGCGGTTAAAACACTCTCCGGACCTATCCATCTCATTGTAGGCGGCCTCGATAAAGGAAGCTCCTATGCGCCCTGGAAAAATGCATTCAAAGGCAAGGTAAAACGCTTGTATGCGATTGGATTTGCTGCGAAAAAAATCCAGCAAGAGTTAGAATCGGATCTGGATATCGTTCTTGCTGCATCTTTGTTTGATGCTGTGCAAAAAGCATTTGACTGCGCTGAGAAAAAGGAGCAGATCCTTCTCTCGCCTGGCTGCGCAAGTTTTGATAGTTTTCGAAATTATGAACATAGAGGAGAGGAGTTTATGCGTTTTGTGCAAGAATTGCAGGCTTTGAATCAGGGAGGTCTTGCATGACAAGAAGAAACACCATTATTGTTGCTGTCATTGTCAATGCGATTCTACTCACGCTGCTTTTTACAACAGCTGTGACGCATGAGGATGAGTACTATGCCAAATCCTCTCTTCTGGACAAGGCAGAAAAGCAGGTTGTGTCGCCTCTTTTGAATGAACCCAAAGCAGTGCAGGAGCCTCTCTCTATCGCATCTCTAGCGCCTGCTATGAGCGAACCTCTAAAGATAGCAGAAGTGCCCAAAGAACCGATGGCGATTGTCAGCCTATCCGAGGATAAGGTAATCCATCAGCTTCCTATGCCTGTTGGGGAAAACAAGGCTGAGGCTGTAGAAACCTCGATCAAAGAGCTGCCCAAATACAAAGAAGTAGTGGTGAAGAAGGGGGATAGTCTGGAAAAGCTCGCTAAAGCGCACAAGGTTCCTCTAGAGGAACTCATCAAATTGAACAATCTACCCAACAGTTTTTTGCGCATAGGCCAAGTCATCAAATTGCCAACTATGGGATCTTCCCCTGCTAAAACAACAGATGCAAAGGTGAATAGCAAAATCGAAGCGAGCAGCGAATACTACGTGGTGAAAGCGGGCGATAATCCTTGGACAATTGCTATGAAGCACCATTTGAAAGTAGACGAGCTTTTAAAGATCAACCATCTGGATAAGGAAAAGGCCAAACGGCTGAAACCAGGAGATAAACTGCGTATCCGCTAAGCTATGTTGAACAAGTGCTCATTTCTACTCATCCTGGCTGTCCTTTTCCTTTTCTCTATCGGCCTTTTGACAGTTTTTAATACCACATCCGCATCAGCCCTGGACAGGAGCCTTATCTCCTCTACCCATAATGCGTTTCTGAGACAAATTGTCTATGGAATCCTGGGCATACTCTTTGGCTTTTTTTTCTACTGGATAGGCTTTCAGAAAATGATCCGGATGAGCGGCTTTTTTTTGGGTTTGACCACTCTTTTCCTACTGCTGGTTTTCCTGCCGCATATCGGCCTTGAGATCAATGGAGCGAGGCGATGGATCTCCATTTTTGGTTTCTCCTTTCAGCCTTCAGAGTGTGCCAAGTACCTGATTCCGATGTATTTCATCTACCGCATTACGCAGCTCAAGGGTGGAATTTCCCTGAAAGATTTTCTACAGCTTGGAGTGCTCCTTTTTTTGCCTGTCGCCCTGATTTTGCTAGAGCCGGACAATGGAACTACTGCGATCATCCTCGTCTCCCTGATCGTCCTTTTCGTCCTCTCTAAAATCCGCTGGACCTATTGGGTTCTGCCTGTTTTTTTCCTGATGGTCTTGGGAGGGATAGCAGCCTATCACATGCCGCATGTTCCCGACAGGATCAGGGTCTATCTCCATCCCGAGCTGGACTTGCGCGGCAAGGGGCATCAGCCTCACCAGGCAAAAATTGCAGCAGGTGCTGGAGGGCTCTGGGGACGAGGGCTTGGCGAGTCCTTGCAAAAGCTCAACTATCTTCCTGAAGCGAGAAGCGATTACATCGCAGCGATCTTTGCGGAGGAGTTTGGGTTTGCGGGAGTGATCGCACTGATCGGCCTCTACATGATAATTGCCTATGCGGGGTTCAGCATTGCTTTTAGGGCCAAAGATAAGAGGGGATTTTACCTGGCAGCCCTTTTGACCTTTTTATTTTCTTTCCAGGCATTTTTGAATTTAGGGGTGGTCTCAACCCTTTTGCCGAGCAAAGGGACTACGCTTCCCTTTTTCTCCTTGGGAGGGACATCTCTTATCGTCAATTTTATCGCCCTGTTTTTGCTCATCAATATCGAATCAGAATCCAAAAAAAGAGTTGGCCTATGGACAAAAAACCAGAGCCTGATCGAGAGGGCAAACTGCATATTCTGATTGCAGCAGGCGGAAGCGGCGGCCATCTCCTGCCAGCTCGGCAGCTCGGCAAACTGTTGCAGCAAAAAGAGGAGTGCGCCTCTCTTTTTTTCATGGGAAGCGGTCTTAGCTCATCCTCTTTTTTCCAGCAAAAGGAGTTTCCCTTTTTTGAGATAGCGAGCGGATCTCTCCGCAAGAAAAACCCTTTCGCCTTTTTTTTGTCCAGCGTGCGCATTTTGCAAGGGGTGGTAAAAAGCCTCTCTATTCTACGGAAAGAGAGAGTCAACCTTGTCGTTGGCTTTGGCAGCTTTCACTCCTTCCCTGTCCTTCTAGCGGCAAAGCTGCTAAGGTTGCCGATTATCCTTTTTGAAGCGAATTGCGTATTGGGGAGGGTGAACGCCTTTTTTGCCCGTAAAGCAAAAGTCCTGGCTACGCAATTTCCCCTACAAACCTCTCACAACTCCCCCTCCTTTTTGGGGAGGGTGAACACCTTTTTTGCCCGTAAAGCAAAAGTCCTGGCTACGCAGCTTCCCCTACAAACCTCTCGGAACTCCTCCTCCTTTTTGGGGAGGGTGAACACCTTTTTTGCCCGTAAAGCAAAAGTCCTGGCTACGCAGCTTCCCCTACAAACCTCTCGCAACTCCCCCTCCCTTCTTGTCCAGCCTCTTCCCTGGATCAAACCAGAGGGACTGCTCTCTTCTCAGGATGCAAAAAAACGGTTTGGCCTTGATCCCAGCCTATTTACTTTTCTTCTCTTTGGGGGTTCGCAAGGAGCTCGCTTTTTGAATGGCTTTTTTGGGAGCGCAGCAGAGGAGTTCAAACGAAGAGGGATGCCATTTCAAATCATCCATCTAGCAGGCGGGCCAGAAGCGGTACAAAAAATGCAAGAGATCTATGGCCGTTTGCAGATACAAAACTATGTCTGCTCTTTTGAAAAAGAGATGGCTGCAGCCTACGTGGCTGCGGATCTGGTGGTTTGCAGGTCGGGAGCCTCTACGCTTGCCGAGTTGATTTTCTTTGAAAGGCCAGCGATTCTAATTCCCTACCCTTTTGCGGCTGAAGATCATCAGCAGATCAATGCTGAATTTTTAGCAGCTATTGGCGGCGCTCTCGTCATAAAGCAGAAGGAGATCGAACTGGCCTCCTTTGTGGATTGCGTAGAAGGGATGTTGAAAAGCGGTTCGCTAGCGCAGATGCAGGAGAGGATTTGTTCTTTTAGAAAAAGGGAGTGGGCAAGCAGCAGGGAAGAGCTCGCCAGCCTCATCTGCAAGGTCGGAAAAGATGGATAGGCATTTGGTGTATCATTTTATTGGGATTGGCGGCATTGGCATGAGCGCCCTTGCGCGTATCGCTAAGGTTGGAAAAGATGGATAGGCATTTGGTGTATCATTTTATTGGGATTGGCGGCATCGGCATGAGCGCCCTTGCGCGTATCGCTTTACGGAAGGGGTATCGCGTGCAAGGATCGGATGCGGCGTGTAATGCCAATACGCGCTCCTTGGAAAAGGAGGGGGCCAAGATCTTTTTAGGCCATGATGCCAGCCAGGTAGGTGAAGGGTGCATTATCATTCATTCCAGCAGCATCAAAAAAGAGAATCCTGAATGGCAGAAAGCGTTAGCCCTTAACCTAAAGATCCTGCACAGATCAGAATTTTTGCAGCAGCTCCAGCAGGGAAAAAAATCTCTTTTTATCACAGGAACCCATGGAAAGACGACGACGACTGGACTCCTCTCTTCTGTGCTGCAAGAGTCCTTGCTAGATCCCACTTTTGTGATCGGAGGGATTCTGCACCCCTGGAATACCAATGCACGCCTTGGCGCTGGCCCCTTTTTTGCCCTGGAAGCTGATGAGAGCGATGGATCTTTCCTCAAGGGAGAGCCTTTTGGAGCTATTGTCACTAATCTGGAACGAGAGCATCTGGAGTATTGGCAGACGGATGCGGCTTTGGAGGCGGGTTTTCAGCAGTTTCTTCAAGGTGTAAAAAATAAAGACCTGCTTTTCTGGTGCCAGGATGACCTAGGGTTGCGCAAGCTCAGGCCAGAGGGGGTCTCCTATGGTTTTTCCGAGGGTGCCTCTCTTCGCGCCTTGCGTTTTGAACAAAAAGGGTTTCATCTTTTATTCGATGCAGAATTTGCGGGCAAACGGTATGAAACTATCGCGGTCCGTTCGATAGGGCGATACAATGCCCTGAATGCCCTTGCTGTTTTTGGACTTTCTCTTAGGCTTGGCATCGATGAAGGGGCGATCCGGAGGGCGATGCGGGAGTTTGGAGGCACAGGGAGAAGGATGGAGCTTGTCGGCAGTGCTGCCGGCGTGGATTTTTTTGATGATTATGCACACCATCCCACGGAGATAGAGGTCACTTTGCAGGCCTTGAAAGAGGCTGTACATCCACGAAGGCTGGTCGCTGTTTTTCAACCCCACCGCTACACGCGCGTCCGCGATCTGGGCGCCCTCTTTCCAGACTCCTTTTCTGCAGCAGATCTCTTAATTGCAACCGATATTTATGGGGGAGGGGAGGAGAAGATTCCAGGGGTCGATACAGCTTTTCTTCTGCAAAAAATCCAGGAAAAGAGAGCGGTTACCTACATTGCAAGAGAAGAGTTGGAAGGTAGGCTCCTCTCCTATCTTCTGCCAGGAGATGTGCTGGTCACGCTTGGGGCGGGGGATATCACCTATCTCGGCCGCAAGATCTGCCAGGGAGTTTCCCATGGCTGAAAAACTCTCCTGGAAGGCAGCTCTTTTCTGGATCTTTGGTTCCGTGATTGTTTTTTCAGGGACAGGCTACGGCGTTTACTTCTATTTTCTCTCCCCACATCGGGTACAAAAAGAGGAGGAGCGCTTTAGCATCAATGCTATCGTCCAGACAGGCCCGGAAAAAGAGGCCCTGAAAACCGCCTATCTTGCCGAACTCATGGAGCTCTCCTGCGACAAAGGGCAAAATCTCTTCACTTTTGATGTAAAAAAGGCGGAAGAAAAGCTTCTTTTAAGCCCGCTCATCAAAAGGGCCAGGGTGAGGCGCATACGCCCAGGCTCTCTTTATGTCGACTATGAAGTGCGCCATCCTGTAGCCATTCTGCACGATTATGAGAATATGGGCATCGACCAGGAGGGCTATCTTCTGCCTTTACACCCTTTTTTCCCCACGCAAGGCATGCCTGAGATCTATCTAGGGCTTTTTCCTGCCGCTTCTGAGGAGAAAAGCGCGGGATGGCCAAACCCTCTTAAGGGAAGGGAGTTTTCGCTCTCTTTGCAACTGCTTCAGTATTTATCGGTGCCGGAATTTGCACGCATTTTTAGTGTAAAGCGGATCGATGTTTCAAAAGCCTACAGTAAAAGCATTGGCAAAAGAGAGATCGTTTTATGGGTAGAGGAGGCGGTTCGGATGGCCCATAAAAAGGGGGAATCTCTATGTGTATTTCCCCAGTTCCTTCGGTTGAATGCAAAGGATTTTGAGCAGGAGATCAGCAATTTTATTGTACTTAGGGAGAAGATGCTCAAAGATTACCAGAAACAGCTCGCCACGCAAATCATAACAACCCCTATCGTAACCTTTTCGCCCAGGATCATCGATTTTCGCATCCCTGAACTTGCATTCATCCAGGAGAAATAATAGAACCTTAGTTACGCAAGAGGTCTCATGAGCGAATATGTCTTAGTCTTTTGGACTGCAGCAAATCTGGAAGAGGCAAAAAGGGTAGCCTCTGGCCTTCTTGCCGAGGGCTATATTGCCTGTGCCAGTATCATTCCTCAGGTCATTTCGATCTTCCGCTGGCAGGGGAAGCTGGAGGAGGCTAGTGAGGCTAAAGTGATTTTTAAGACAAAAAAGCAGATGTTTTTGCCTATTGAAGCCTATATAAAGAAAAATGTAATCTATGAAGTCCCTGAGGTTTTGCTCGTTGCAATCGCAAAGGGGAGTGAACCCTACCTGGAGTGGATCGAAAGCTGCCTAGATGATTCGAAAGGAAGTTGATGAAAAAATTAGGAAAAATAAGCTATGATAAAACATTTGATCAAACTAAGCTCTGGTTGGATCTTCCGCTCCCCTTTCTCAAAGTAAAGCTGCGGAAATGCCCCAACAGGACAAAGGAACAGGAAAATGAGAGAATTTGTAGAATACTTAGTAAAAAATATTGTAAATGATCCCAATCAAGTCGATATACGCATGAAAGAGGATCCAAGGGGAAACCTGATTGAAATCAGGGTAGCTCCTGAAGACATTGGCAAAGTAGTCGGAAAAGGGGGGAAAGTCATCCGTTCTTTGAGGACGCTTGTCATTTCGATTGGAGTGCGGATCGGGATGAGGGTGCATTTGGAAATCATCCAGGAAAATAGCTATGCGCATGCAGGAAACTGAGGATTTGACATGGCGAGCGACCTCTCTATAGAGTTGGAAAGGATCGAGGAAAAAGTCATTTTGCGCCTTGAAGGCAAGCTCGATGCTGCTTCCTCGCCCCTTTTAGAAAAAAAGATCGAAAGTCTAATCGCTGAAAATCACCATCAGCTTCTCCTTGATTTTTCACGCGTGGATTATTTAAGCAGCGCAGGCATGCGGCTTCTCCTCTCTTTTACTAAAAAACTCAAGGCCAAAAAGGGTCTTTTCATCCTTTTTTCCATCAGTGACGATGTGATGGCCATCCTCAAAATGGCAGGTTTCGACCGGATCTTGCATCTGAGCAAAACAGAGCAGCAAGCCTTGCGTTCCCATTAAATTGGTAGCCTTTAACCTGTAATGCTGGAGCCCGCAGCTACGAGCAACCATTGAAATTAAAGCACTCTTTATCTACCCTATGAGGGATAATACCCCTTAGTTGCTGTGGCCATTGATCTTATTCATGATGAAAAAGACTTAAAGCGTCTTTTGTCGAATCTATACCTTCCCTTGGACGAAAAGGTCCCACTCTTTAAAAAAAAGAAGAGGGCTCTTGTCATTGCTGGGCCTACGGCTACAGGAAAGACAAAGCTATCGATCCAGATTGCGCAGTTGATCGGAGGCGAGATCATCTCGGCGGATTCGATGCAGGTCTATCAGGGAATGGATATCGGCACAGCCAAAGCATCGCTGGAAGAGCGGATGCTTATCCCCCATCACCTCATTGATATTGCAAGCATTAGAGAGCCCTTCAACGTGATGCAATACTACACGGAGGCCAAAAGGGCTTTGGCTGAGATTTCTGCACGGGGAAATGTGCCGATCATCGTGGGCGGGGCAGGTTTTTATCTCCATGCTTTTTTATACGGTCCGCCCAGCGGGCCTCCCTCCAATCCTGAAATTCGAGGCCGGATCGAGCAGCAAATGGAGACGCTCGGCACTGAGGCCATGTATGAGCAGTTGCAGCTGATCGATCCTGAATATGCAGAGACCATTACGGAAAATGACAAGCACAAGATTGTGCGCGCCCTGGAGATCGTTGCCATCTCTGAAAAAAAAGTCTCTGATTTTCCTAAATCCCAAGAGAAATTTCATCCCGAGTATGACTTCCGCTGCTGGTTCATCTATTATCCTGGAAGAGGGGTTCCTGGAAGAGGTGCGCCGGTTGAAAAAACAGGGACTCGAGAGCAATCTGACTGCCTCCCGTGCCATCGGATACAAACAGGCTTTGGACTTCTTGCAAACAGCGCAAACTCCCGAAGATATGCGCGCTTTCATCTGGGAGTTTAAAAAAGCTTCGCGCCATTATGCCAAGAGGCAGTTTACCTGGTTTAGGAAGGAGCCCCATTTCCACTGGATGAACCGCGATGGGGTCTGCTCGGAAAGGGTGCAGGAGATCCTGTTACAGGATTTTGAGCAGGGATTATAAAAAAAAATACTTTATGTTTTTCTCTTGAAAAACAGGTTTTTTCCAGAAATCGGAGCGAATTGTGTGAAAGTGCTTCTCTTAAAAAGACTTTTTTCTTACTTTTGTTGGCTTGCAATTAATGAAAGCTATCCGATTCAGTAAACATTTTCAAATGAAGCCAATATGGATTCCAATCAAAGTTTAGAAGATTTTATCAAGCAGTGCCGCGACCTTTCTTCCGCAGAGGACAGGATCCATCTCGCAATCCAGTACATGAGGAGCTCGCTCTCTCAAGAGGGTTCTCCCCGTTTTAAAGAATTCTGGGAAGCGAGGAGCTTTTGCCTTCCCTTGTTTAAGGAGAACTTAAACTCAGTTGTGCGAGCGCAGCTTTGGGCAGACTTCACAGAGCTGTCTCATGAAGCGACTCGTTTAAAGGAAATTCTATCGGAACAATCCTCTTTTGCCGTAGAGCAGATCGATCTCGCTATCAAAGCCTTTGAACAGGATCTGCAAAATTATGACCGTCTGCTCAAAGACATTCCTCCTCTCCTTCTTCCGGAAGACTCTAAAACCCTTGCAGAAAAACGGGAATCCTACACTGCCTTGCAGCGCGAATTGAATCTCTTGAACGCACTTGCAGGACGCATCAACTCCTTGCGTAAAGAGCTGCTCAAAACCGATATGCGCATCAGGGA